>ERZ1023706.54-NODE-54-length-29587-cov-13.435392_pt1 | contig 29587 bp, 29 predicted proteins | sample MGYA00380351_ERZ1023706 | MGnify/ENA primary metagenome ERZ1023706 (study PRJEB33179, sample SAMN07449038) | human gut metagenome | biome: Human-gut; feature: Human associated habitat; material: Faeces | host: Homo sapiens | place: India:Kasaragod | collected...
AGGTAACCACTTGACAATCCCAGTTCTATCACCATCCGTTGCCACCATGCCTTACAGCAAGGCAATACCCAGCCTACCCCCCACCTTCCCCAGGCGGTCCCATCCGCACAACCTGGCGAGGGCTTTGATGCCCCGCCAACCTTAGAGCGAAGCGGTTCCGAGCACCGGAGGGCGGTTATATCCTCTCTCTTCGGGTAAGAGAGAGGCTTGGTGAGAGATGTGGAATCCTCCTTGGAAGGAGGAACTAGGTGGTTCGAAGAATTTCACTCCCATCACTCCCATACGCTCCATCTTTCGCTTCAAAGATGACGCTAGGTTCAAAGACCTCAACCGTGTGCCAAGCCCCCTTAGGCACCTGACAGGCAAAGTCCCCATTTTCAGGACAGAGATGAATTCTCTCAATCTCTTGATAAGAGACCTTTCTAATGGTATCCCCAGCATCCTGATGATAGGATACCACCTCTTCGTATATCACTTCATCCATTCTACCACAAAGGCAGATGACGCTCTCAGATGAGTTCGGATGGCGATGTATCGCTACTTCGGTACCGGGCAGCAAGGCGTTGAGCATTCTCTGACTTTGATCCTCAGCACTTGTACGAAGATCATAGTTATGACGCAACCGAGGATTCTCCTTTGCCTTGGCAAAAAGAGAATCCAGAAAATCCTTGTTTATTTCCAATGTATTCATGATCCTTATTTCTTAAGAGAAGCAAGATACTCTTCGTGAAGATGATAATACTTCTTCTTGAAAAGCACATAAGCAAGTGACAACACAAACAAAGCCCCCACAAGATACATCCAGTGGCATGCTACATTATCAGGACAAAGATAAATGAATCCCAATGAAATCACCAACTGCATCGCCATATACAAGGAAGAAACCTTCACGTGTCCAATCTTTAACTCATTTGCCATCAACTGGTAAGCATGCTTACGATGAGCCTCACCCAGATTCTCATGCAACATAATGCGATGAACTATCGTCAGACAGCCATCCACCCCATATACCAACAGGAAGATAAGCCAGGTTACATCCTGAGTCTTGATGATGACGTTGCCCAAGAGGAACAACATAATAAAGGCGATACCGATAGAACCCACATCACCAGCAAAACACTTTGCCTTACCCTTTGGGCGGAAGTTGAAGACGCAGAATACCAATGAAGCAAGGATGGTAGAGATAATCAGGCTCTGTTCTACAAAGTCTTCATTCATATTAACCAAAGCCAATGGTACTAATACCGCCAGCGAATAACCAGCAGTGATACCATTGATACCATCCATAAAGTTGATGATATTCGTTGCACCCACATATACGATAAGTGCAAAAATAATCATCCACCACATCGACCAATGCAAGATGTCAAGTTGATAGAAAGCCAAAACCGCAGAAGCAAACTGCGCTACCAATCTCACACTATCAGGCAGTGAGCGGATATCATCCACAAAGCTGACACCTGCAATCAATGTCAAACCAGCCAGAAACCAAGGATAAGGAAATCCGAAGAATCCACTCCATACCCAAGCCCCTATCAGGAAGATGATGCCACCACCTCTCAACACGATAGAAGTGTGAGATGATCTTTCATTTGGCTTATCAATGATATTACACTTATCCGCAATACGGAAATAAACAAGTTCTGCTATAAGAAGCAGAACGAAAATAATAATATATGTTACCATACTTAAAATATACCCAAACAATAGAATCTTAAGAAAAAAGACGATTAAGCTTATTCTGTGTTTCCCTAGGAGCAGAAACTAATTCCAGTTGATTGTAATAAAAGGATTTATCGAGATATTCTTTCACGCTACAGTTAATACCTAACGTCTGCATTGCTTTATGTCGATCAATAGGATTACCTTCCTTTAAGTTTTCTTGAATGATCTCATAGATCTTACAGTTCAACAATTTTTCCTCCACAGGCTTAACTATCGTATTCCATAGGTTATGTCCACGCATAAGTTTCCACAAATCTGCATCAGCAATCCCCATTTTATCGAATTTTTCTTGAAAAGAAGCAGAATCCTGTACATCAATTTCTTCACTATTAACAATACCAGAAAAATCACCTTCAATTGCTAATTTTTGAATGTTCAGTTTCTGCAACATTTCGCCGAAACCAACTTTTGGCTTTATGCTTTTATTCGAAACACCTATCAAATATTTCACGAAATAGCTTTTGAATACTCTTGAGAACTTCTTTAACAAGGAAATAGAGCTAACTTTCTGCATTAGAATATTTTCCAAGGAATACCATGTCGTGTTTATGACATATGGATGATTCCGAACCATTTCAGTATATTCGGAATAATCGTCAATCAGCAAATCGAAATCAGCATCAACGGCCACTATTTTATTAGTTCCCAAACCGGACATTTTCAATAGAAAGGTCTTACCATTTCCCTCGTCAGAATTTACAGCCTTATTTGTACAGACTTGAATATCATATTTAGCCAGATAAGGCTTAATGATTTCTTTCCAAAAAGGAACATCCTCATCCCCCTCAACGTAAAACATAACAAGAGGTTTTTCTGGTGTATGTCCAAATCGTCCAGCAGCTCTAACCCAACTACTGGTCAAATTCTGTCCAAGTTCACTCATACCAATTAATCTTTTACAGAAATCAAATCAGAAATATTAGTAACCAATTGCTCCCATCCATCCATAATGATACCAGGAGAATGCGTAGCCAATATAATCTGACAACTTGGGTTCAACTTCTGAATATTTTGAATCAAATTTCTCTGCCAATCCAAGTGCATCGAAATTTCAGGTTCATCCATGATCAAAATGCTCTCTTGATTACGCTGCAACAAAATCGTAAGCATGACGATGATAAACTGCTTTTCACCAGAAGATAAGCGCTTATTACTTTCCAGCAATTCGTCCCCTATCTTAAATTGCAATTTACTTTTCGTTGTGTCAACAGTTTTATTTGTACGTTTAAAAGCTTCATTGACAATCTCAATAAACATATCATTGTGTGCATATATTTTTTTCATATCTTCCATATCAACTTTTCCTGCTTGGTGAATAAGATCAGAAAGCTGTTTAGAAAGATCTGACAAATAATATGCATATTCACTTTCAAGAACTTCCAATTGTTGATCCAAGACACTACTCATTTCATTTTTCAGTGCAGGAACATCAAATGTAGATATTTTATTGAATATACGAAGTTTCTTAAAGTTGCCAACAGATAGCTTACTCTCACCTTGCTTTATCGCAATGACACTAGCGTTTAGAGTAAGATCAGAAATATTTTTTTCGTTTTTCTCATCAATTTCCGCCTGAAATTTCGTAACCAATTCCGTCAACATTTCATCGTCGGCAGCATCTTTCTTTAATTTGAGCAAACTATCCCTAAAGCTACGGAATTTTACAGAGATATCTTCTGTCATTACCAAAGTAGCTCCCTTAAGGATATAACTTTCTGGTACGCTTTTAGGCTCACATAAACTAGCTATGATATTCAACAGCGTAGTTTTATATGAGCCATTATCGCCTGCTATGATATTTATATCACTGCGTAAATCCCAGTCAAAATCATACTTACCATATAATTTTTCTATCTTTATGCTTTTTATCTTCATAACAGTCTATTTAAACAATCATCATATTATAAAGACTATCCGCTACCCTCTTCAGGCTTTCCTCAAAGCTGACCAGCTGGTAGTCGAAATCCATTTTCGACATGGCAGGGTCATAATAGTAGGTAGCAAACATTTTGTTGATTGGCTGAAGCACGAAGGAACCAAGCCATACGAACGGATTGAAGAGATGGCTAATCCATACCTTATGTCCTGCATGCTTCGCAAAGAAGCGAATGATTTCTACGGTATCAGCCTGCTCCTTGTTCTGAGGATAGAAAGTGCCACTCAGTCCTCTAAGCATTGCCTGCTTCACAAACTCTGCAAGGTTGTCGATATACAACATCGAACGCTTGTTATGCCAGCATGGGAAGAAAGGAACTTTCGTTGCAAGCTTGACAAGTCTTGGGAAGTTACCCTTTGCATTCGGACCATAAATCATACAAGGACGAAGGATGCAGACCTTGAAGTTCTCATCCTCCAACTTATGAAGACCAATCTCTGCCTGGAGTTTAGAATCGCCATAGAAACCATTAGGATTCTCCTTGGTATCCTTGGTCAGCACCTCACTCTTCAACGACTGACTCTCATGGAAGACAATCTGACTCGACATAAAGATAAACTGCTTCACTCCTGCAGCCTTTGCATGCTCAGCAACAGCAATCGTCAAGTCGCGATTCACCTTATAATATAAAGGTTCCATCTTAGGATCAGCATTTACATGTGCAATACCAGCCACATGATATACCACATCATATTGAGAGTAATCAGCCTTCTTCCAATTATCCCCCATTGTATCCACAGCATCTATCTCGAAATCAGATGATGTAGAAAGAATATATTTGCGCACGCTCTCACCTACGTAAGAGCCTGCGCCTGTAATCAAAACATTAATCATATCAAACTAGTTTTTTGTAAGCACCAATTCAAACACCTTTACAAAATATTTCAAAAATAATAAAGGCATACATGTCCAAATGCCATTTTCAGAACAAGCACGAACGATTTCCTTATTTAATCTTATATTTGCCTGAATTCCATCTGTGCTCCTACCTCCCGTTCGCATTTTCATGAAGTCAACTGGGACATACAGCGAAGGTACCTTATTTACATAAAGATGTCTAATCAATAATTCATAATCTGCAGCGATATGATAGTCATATTTATAAAAGCCATACTTTTCAAAATTTCTTTTGTAAGTAAAGAAAGTCGGGTGGGCAGGCATAAAACCAAAGCGAAATCTCCATGGCTTAAAGTTCTTCGAGCTATAATATCTAACTGTTTTATTCAAATTATTCGGATTCACGAATCGCACGTCACCATAGATGGCTTCAATGCCTTTGTGAGCTTTAAAAGCATCATTTATGATCTGAAAGATATCCTCTCTATGATAGAAATCATCAGAATTGATAATGCCCACTACATCACCAGTTGACATACGAATACCTTTGTTAATGCCATCATACATTCCTTTATCTTTTTCTGATATCCATCGCATCCTACCACTAAACTTAGGCTCCCATTCCTTGATGATATCTACAGTAGCGTCTTTAGACCCACCATCTACTACTATGTATTCATAATCTTCATACTTCTGCTTCAAAACGCTTTCTATAGTACAAGCAATTGTATTTGCACTATTGTACGTTACAGTTACTATTGATATTTTCATTTTTTATATTTTTGATAGACTATATTATATACTTTTGTCGTCTCTTCATAACATTTATCCCAAGAAAATTGTTTAGCGAATTTAATTCCTTCAGAAACGATTCTCTCACGAAACAAAGGCTCCTGCAAATTAGAAATCAGTTTACTAACAGCATCAACAGAAAGCTCAGTAATCATCATGTCTTTACTTGCCATAACTTCTGGAATAGAAGAAGAATTATATGAAATCACAGGACATCCTGCACGTTGAGCTTCTAAACATGGAATACCAAAACCTTCGTAAGACGATAGATATAATAGGCAAAAAGCTCCATTATAAATTTCATTCAATTTAGAATTTGAGACATTACTCAAACATGCATAGTTATCATCACCTAAAAGTGAATTTACATATTTTTTCTCTTCTACCGAAAGAGGACTCCCAATTATAACCATCTTCATCTTTGCATAAGCACATGATTTAACGGCCAGTAAAAAGTTTTTATATGAGACTCGGCTTCCTACATATACACAATAACTTTTTGGCGTGAATGGAAGTTTGACTTCAGCAATATTTTCTATATGAAAATAATCTTCAGAAACCCCATTATAAACGACAAAAACATTATTTGGATTTATATTTCTATAAAAAAACAACAAATCTTTTTTAGTATTTTCGCTGATACATATAACTGCATCAGAATGCAAAACTGCATATTTTTGCTGCCATTGATGCAGTTTTCCTCTCCAACCTTGTAATCCATATCGTTCGTAGACGAAATCATGTACCGTTGTTAAATTTATAGCAGACCCATCTCGAGAAACTCGATAGTAAGAAGAATGAAAAATATAGGATGATTTTATATTTAACTTGGGATTTAAAAATCTTTCACAAAAGCTATTCCGAAATCTATAAAACAGACTTTGTTTTGCTGATATATCATCTAATTTTCTTCTATAAAAATTATCATATCCTTTTTCTTGATCCAAAAAACAAACACTATATCTGTCATCTTTTAGAATTCGTTTAGTTAATTCAAAAAAAACACATGAAATACCGCCTATTTTTTGTAAAGAATATACGATATTATCTATAATAACACGCATAATAATAGAGTATAAAAAAAATACTAATCACCAATTAATTCTTGAAAAAAGCGAGGCCACATAGGCAAAATCTTTTCCTGTGAAAATGAACTAGAGATAATCTTAGAATGACGTCCCATTTGTTTTCTTAAATCTACGTCCTTAATAATACGACAAATTGCATCTGCCATTCTTATGACATTACCTTCTGGTATAAGAAATCCATTGTATCCATCTTGAATTATATCACTAGGTCCACATTCACAATCATACGATATTAAGGGTAAGCCAAAAGAGGCGGCTTCCAATAATACCATAGGAAAGCCTTCATACTTAGAGGTCATCAGATACGCAGAACTTTTTAAATATTCGTTTCCAATTTGATTAGAAACTCCTTGCAAAAGAACAACGTTCTCTAACTTATTTGATTTAATCAAATCTATCAGTAAGACTTTATCTTCACCCTCCCCCCAAATATTAAGCTTCCAGTCTGGATATTTTTGATGCACATATTTCCATACCTCAATAAGGTCTGAAAAATTCTTTTGAGCAGATAACCTTCCTACTGCAATCATTGTCTTTGAACTCAAACTAGAAGTGTTCTTTGATTCATATGGCAAAGGATTATAAATCTGCCATACTTTATTATTTGTCATTCTCCATACCTTTAAATCTTTTTTCGTCAAAACAACTAATCCATCCAAGCTGTTAGTTCGCTTAACAAAGAGCCACGTTTGGATACGGCCAATTAATCCCCAAAAGTAGTTATCATGTCTAGAAGTTAGAGCATGAGCGTAAATATTTCTAGAGAAATGAAGCTCCATCATTTTTTTACATCTACATGGCAATTTATAGAGGAATTCAATTTCTTTACCGCCTAGAGAAATACAAATATCTGGATTCTCTCTATGTAATATAGATGAAAGTTTTTTCTTATATATGAAATTCTTTCTAAAATGTTCAAAAGCTTTGATAATAATATTTTTAGAGAAATCATCTTGATAATTTAATCCTAAATCATACATTCTGGTTCTAGAATCAAACTCATAAAAAGTAGCCCTTCCCTTTTGGTCGGTTGTAACTATAACTATTTCGTAACCCAAAGAACGAATAAAATAGTTAACTTTCATTGACAAAACACGTTCAGTTCCTGCCGAATTATATACCGCAGGAGTAAGATATAATATTTTCATTAGAAATAAAAAACGGACTTATATGGAATATAAAATTGCTCAGATTCATACAATTGCTTAAAATAAGTATAAAAATACAGAGCGGAAAATAACAAATACATTGCTATATGCATCAAAGAATATTTATGTCTTTTCTTAATCTGTCTTATAACTATAGGTATTAAAACAACTTCGGAAATTGAGAAAAACATTGATAGACGGAAGAAAGTGTCAGAAATTGTTAGAGCGATATAAACAGCGACAGATAACAAATAAGTATTAAAGTAAAAGACCTGACGTTTATCTTTCTTATCGATATATAGATACGCTATGAATACTATAAAACATCTAAATAAGAAATAATTAAATCCAAAAGATCCACCAAAACCTTCAGTAGCCTCATAATAAACTAATTTTTCACCAACAGCTCCTCCTATAAAAGGTAAAAGTAAGGGTAATAAAAAAGTAATTGCAATTCTAAACAGAATACTTATCCCTAAAATAAATATAATTACTTTTTGGGACAATACTTTTCTTTGAGGTATAATTAAATAAATCAATGCAACTGCAGCTGCTATATGAAATGTCATACCAAGAAGAATTATAAAAACTTGTTTTTTCCGATTTTCTCTACATAGCCAGGCCAACATAACAACAGTTTCAGCAATAGCATGCCTATAAACACCCATAAATAAATATAGAGCGGTAGACAAAATGAAAAAAGTAAGCGAAACTAAAGGATAAGGACTTTCACGAATTACAATTTTATACACTATAAATATGCATATCAAAGCCATAAAGAAAATGAATACGTGAAAGTTCCCTGCCAACTGATTTGCTAAAACGAATCCTCCCTCAAATTGTGACCAATCCAATAAACTAATTTGAGAATAATCTATCTTAGCATATCCTCCAGTAGAAGTCCACCAATCTAATCCATTACCATCTGTACCTCCTACAATTATTGAAAAAACAATAATGCATATCCAACATCCAATATATTCACTTGTTGAAACAGTTTGTTTTACTGATGAAGTATATAATTTATTGTATTTTTGTCCTACAAGTTCTACCGCTCCTAAAAGAAAAGGAATTAATATTAATAGTAAATATGGTATCATTGTTTTATATTTTTAATATCTAAAAGAGTTTTACATAAATCCAGCATTAAATCTACATTTTTAACTCCATGAGATTTACAAAACATAAAATAGTCCAAAGCATAGTCTTTAATTTCAGCCCTCTTATAGATAATACCATTATAAAATGAGACGCTTGACAAAAAAGTAATCATTTTGTTAAAATCAAAACACTGAAGATAATATTCAAGAGGAATATTAATGAATTTACCGATCACAATATAGTTTATGCTTCTCTTCGACAATTCTTTTTGAAATCTTTGTTTAAATTGTTCTGTATCTCTTGGATGATACTTAATAACAAAAATTGTTTTATCAGAATATAAATCTAGCTTTTCCGACAAAAAAGTAAAAAACAGTTCAACTCCTTCACTACCAAACTCTTCATATACTGGAGAACTAATATATAATAGCATCTCATTATAGTCTATATTTTGAAGTCCTTTAATGTCATTAAGTACAACCTGTCTAATCTTCGAAGGAATTTTTTTGGATATTGGCAATTTTTCATCGTATTCCTCATGAAATGCATTAATTATACTATATCTTTTATCTATATGGAGTTTTTCGAATGGAATATCTTTTTTAAAACGCCATTTTGCATATTTTATTCCCCAAATTGGCAAATAGAAACAACTGTCATAAAAAGAACACAGAACATTTTTTAGAAACATATTCATTTTAAAATTATGCTTCTGGTAACAATAATGACTGGACCCTTCTTCATAAAAGACAATCTCTATCATCTTACGAGAAAAAACATACGAAGAGAATTTACATGAAAAATTATTAATATCACCCAAATAAAGACTTCTTATATGATGTTTTTTTATTATTTTATAGAGATATTTATAATTCTTAACTATTCTACAAATGCTTTTTAAAGGTGAATGTAGAGATATTAAAGCCCAATTCTCCAGGTCATCAAAATGGTATATGTAATCAAAGCTGCCATCTTCCATCATATACTCATAGAGCTGATAAAAATGTCTGTTATTTTGAACAAACCCTAAAACTGCCACATTATGTTCTAAGTGTTTGTAATTAATAATTTGATTAACAACAAATAGTTGAAAAGGAGTATGGATAAAAAATAAATTCATAACACTAATATTTTATTCGTAACGTTGTAACGGGCTACTTGTAGAAAATAATATTTTTTATTGTAGCACGTTCATAAACCGCCAATGGCAGAATACACAAAATAATATTAACATAACTCGGAAGAGGTGAAACTTGGAATACCAACATCTGGAACAAAAATATCTCAAACGAGCGTTTACCAGCAAGTAGTAATATAGCTCCAATTTTAGTACCTTCTACCTTCTTATACGATCTACAGATGAAGAAAGAAAGGAATGACCATGGCAAGAAATAAGAGAACCAATGGAATATAGTCCAATCGGTAGTAAAGACAAGGGGTTCATATTCACCTGTCAAGCCGAAAGACTTCCCATAATAAAGTAATCCTATAGCCGTGATACTTATAATACTAAGCAGGATATTTATCTTATTTAGAGCTATGCCTCTCTTAACCCAAAGATAACCTAAGTATACCAAGAAGAAATATCGCAGAAATAGCAGTCTATAAATGTAATCGGGCATATCTATATAGGAACAAATAATCTCAATTCCTATGCTACAACCTATAAAATAAGCTGCAGCATAGCGTTTTTTTACCAGCTTAGTAAACAGCGGTAGAATAATTGAAAATTGCAGATAAATCCAAATATAATAAGATCCTGGTCCATGACCTCCATTTTTTACCAAAAGCAACATATTTTCAGTGAAATCTTCATTCTTAAAAAAATATCGGATTAAATAATAAACCACCATCAAGCATTGTATCGCCAAGAAAGGTTTCATTATACGACTCCATAATTTTGAGAATGAAGGATAATTCACTGTATCACGTTTATAAGCATGAAATACTTGTATCATAAGAAAAATAGGAACAGCCTGATCTATCCAAAATGGATAAAGTAGAACATCCCTAGCTTCTCCTGTTCCATGGCTTATTACAACCATGATTATGCATATTGCTTTTAAGTAATCAATAAGAGGCTCATGTCCCCCATTTATTCAGTTTTATTAACATTATTATTAAACTTATATAAGACCTTTCTAGAATACAGGTACACTCCTATAAAGATAAGTAAGTTGCTAATAACCATTACGCACGACGTATACATCACACCATATCTGGTGAGCCAAAAAGATAATCCTACGTGAATCAACGATGAACTGAATGTAATATACATCAACAGTTTAGTTGTCTTATAGAAAAATAAGATGTTTACATATACCAAATAATAGCATTGAAGCATTCCACCAATACATAACGGAAGCAAATACTTTACTGATCCTGCATATTTGGGGAATAAAATAGGAGTCAGTACGGCTCCTCCTGCGAATATAGCAAAAGCTATCAATGTATATAGCATTACCAGATATCTGCATTCCTTATTCAGCTTTGCTACCTTATCTGGAGCATCCGTTGATAGGAGCTGATATATATGAACAGAATTGGAAGAATTAAAAGAGAAACCTATTATCTGCACAATATTTCCCAAGTTGCTAGCAAAACTAAACAAGCCTACAGCCGCATGACTCAGAAACAGATTGATGACATAGCGATCCATTCCCTGACGCATCCAAAATGACATAGAATGGGGAATCAGAGGTACTCCAAATTTAAGAGATTCTTTCCATTGAGTTTGAGAAGGTAAAACCCAAACAAGATATTTCTTTTTAATAAGGAAATACAAGCCAATAATGAAAAACGCCATACATGTCAGAACATTTGCATAAACACGTCCAAGCCAGTCCCAATGCAAACATGCAACAAACACAAATGTCAATACTAAGTTTGATAATGTAGAAGAGCATGAATATATGCCATACGTCGTAACTTTCTCTTCTAAACGCCATATATCAAGTATTACAACACTCACTATCTGAAACAGACAAACTGAGATTGCATATAACTGATAATGAACGTCTATGCCTACAATCTTTTCTAATTGTTCAGGAAGAGCCAGTACTAAAAGTAGCATGACCGCATATACGCCAAGAGCTGAAAGTAACACTACATTAACCAACCCCTGAATATATCCTTTCTTATGCTTAAAGAAGTCTACGGCAATAATTCCATTGGTACCTAAACATATAAAAATAGATAACAATTGGATTACCGTAGTAAATAGGCTTAATTTACCATACGAGTCAGGCAACACATAACGTCCCATTATCAGCATAATAAAAAAGCCAACGCCCTGATTCAGAAAAGAAAACAAGGTAAATAAGGATCCATTACGTAGTGTTTTATTATTGGCTATTGATACTACTTTATTTATAATTTTCATTAATGTTATTCTTTGTATTCTTCAGCCTATGAACTATTTCTTAATATGCTTTACCAACTCATTCGCCTTCTTATATTCCTCAGGACTACCGATGTCAAGCCAATAACCAGTAATCGGATAACGGATGACTGTCTTGCCTGCTGCTACAGCATCATTCATTAAGTCTGTGGCATTATAGAAGGTATTTTTTGGCATATTTTCCAAAAGCTCTCGCTTGATGAGATAGATACCAGCATTTGCGAAATAATTATATATAGGTTTCTCCTTCACACCTTTGATATTTCTTCCTTCCAATTCGAAAATACCATAAGGTACTGAAATAGAATATGGTACTGCAGCAACAGACATATCTGCATCATGTTCCTTAAAGTGGAGATAGAAATCCTCGTAGTCGATGTTTGTAAAGAGATCAGAGTTCATTACAAGTACCACATCATTATAGAACTTGGTAACAAACTGAGTTGCGCCCATTGTTCCCAGGAATTGTGGCTCTTTGATACAATCAATCTTTACGCCATTCACAGGTTCCGCAAAATGCTCCTCCAACTTTTCATGAAGATAATTGACAGTAACAGAGATATGCTTGATACCATTCTCCATCAAGCTGTCAATATTGTAATCAATAATAGATTTACCACCTACAGGGAGGAGAGGCTTTGGCGTAGTCTCTGTCAATGGACGAAGGCGAACACCCTTACCACCTGCCATAAGAACTGCATCTACAGGCAAAAGAGACTTCTGTTGTTTGAAATTAAGAACGTCAATTATATGCTTATCTGCATCTATTACAGGTAACAAAGAAATTCCTAAATGCTTGCATTTATGAATATTCTTAATATCTATACACTCAGCCTGCAAATATATATATTGCTTATTTGCAATATCCAGGACAGGTTGTTCCAAACTTATACCAGAAACAAGACTTCTGCGAATATCTCCATCTGTCAAAGTACCCTTCAATTCTCCTTCATTAGAAACAACAAAAAGGGTCAAAGCATCCTCCGCATCAAAACAATTTAAACACTTTAATGCAGATAGAATGCTTTCTGAAGAATTGATGATATATTTATCAAATTTATTCATCGACATTATTTACTAGAGTTCAACATCAACAATACACTGATTGCCATATTTGTCATTTCCTGCAATCTTTACACACTCCAGTTGATCAACAGGTATTGTATATGCATCAAATACATAACTAAAAGACTTACCAGTTTCCTGAAAATCGAAGTTGTCATGGAAATATTCACCACATTTTGTCTTGATAGCTAAATATGGCTGAGGACCGAAGAGTTCTCCATTCTGAACCTCTACATGAAGAATATTTTCCTTCATTGTGGCTTTCAAAGATAGTTTATTTTTTTCTATTTCTTCTTTTGAATATCCTATTACATGACGGAAAGCATCAACAGTTTCTGAGAACTTAAATTTCACATCAGGATGTCTTTCTATTACTACTTGAAGTTTCTCGCGGAAATCATCAACTTCAGCAGACATCTCACGCCAATCATGGTCAGTAATTCCTAAATATACATTTTCTCCATTCTCTGCTTTAACAAAGGCTTTCTCAATCTCTTCAACCGTAATATTACGATGGCGAGATTTCATATTCAAGATGCGAGCTAACCATCTATGCATATTACCAGGCTTACGCCAATCATAAAAATCAGGATGATAAAGGCTCCAGTCTGAAGGTGCGTTTCTCCAATCACCATATCTACCATCTACCAAATCTCTTTGACCGGTAGGCTGATGATCTGCATCTACAGACTGACAAGATGGGTCAAATGGCATCCACTGCTCCAAAAAGAAGTTTGCATCTATTCTTTCAGTATGGAAACCTGCACGGTTAACAACAGGGAACATATCACGGTCGAGCAAACGATGTGTGATAATATCCAAAATGACAGGCATAGAATTATCATAGGAAGTGGCAGGGATATTAGCTTCCTTTCGGAAAGGAATAGGATGGAAATGCCAATGAATAGCATCCATATCAGAACCTGTAACTTTAATCATGTACTTATAAAAATCAAGTACATTGTGATAGCCATAATCTCTATGACGAGGATTAACATTACCAAAACCAACATGATCCATTATATGCCAGTTATAAACCCAACCTCCTCCGAAGGAGTCTAGCATCTGATTTCGGAAATCCTTACTCATAATTCGATAGAGCATCTCTTCTATCATGCCCCAATTGCGCTTAAAACCAACAGTATGTGGATCTACGGTTAATGCTAAACTCTCCTTAATTTCATCAGGAACCTCTATCTTACCTTCCTGCAATAATTTGAGATTTTCATAAGTTGGCTCCAGTTTAATACCGAAGATTAAATCCAAACGATTGAACAACTCTTCTATAATTTCCCATAAAGGACCTTCTGTATCAATATGATGACATATATAAACAATACCTTTTTCCATTATTTCCAACATTTAGCTAATTCTATTACTTCTTTATATTCTTCCTTTTTCTCAAAGAGATAATTGGCTATCACCTGCATCAACTCATAATCCTCCTCTGAATCAATATCAAGAACACCAGTATCTGCCATTACCACTGCATCACAATTGGAGTTGAAGAAAGTTGACTGTTCCTTAGTTTCCAATGCTTTTGGTGAATAAGCATAAATAGAAGCATTCATATCATAGAATGCAGGAGCTTCCTGGCGAGTTGTGAAATTAGAAGCTATAGCCTTACAAAAGAAGCCATTCTCTTCTTTTACCATATTAAAATATGGGTTACGACGAGATGGAGCTACAGAATAAACAACATCAACATCATTACGAGAAGCCTTCTTGTCAATGGCATTCTTAATGTCTTGTACTGTACGAAGTGGAGATGTTATATCCAAATCTACTACTATATCATACTCTTTATGAAATAAATTCTTTGCTCGCTTTAAACAATCTAAAATAACAGCAACCTTAGGAACACGATCACCAGCCAAGTTCTCATCACGCTCAAATACACTAACATTAAGTGCATTGACTTGCTTTACTAATGCTATCAAATCCTTGCTGTCGGTATTTAAAACAATATCAACATGATCTTCAGGCTTTATGTATTTCTTAATATACAAGCAAATACCTGCCATAGAATACCATACTAAAGGAATGTCAAGAAAGTCTCTGGCATTCTTACCTTTTACTCCTTTTGAGCCTGCTCTTCCGCAGAGTGTAAATAAAACATCCATAATATTTTCTTTAAATAATACCTCTTGTTAATTTCAGTACCTGATAAGCATGACGTACATCACTGTCATTCTCTATCTTTCCATCAATGATATCAAAGAAATGTTTAATCTCTGCCAGTTGAAATGAATTTCTTTCAGCATTCAGAACGATTTCTTTTCCTTCTTTTAGATAATGAATAGTACCTTCTCCAATATCACAATGAACCGTATCTTCTGGGAGGAATAAATCCAAGGAACGCAAAGTCTTTCTACCGAAGTAATCAAGATGCAGCTCTATGGTTGCAGTCTTAGTCTTTGCTATATAGATAGCTATATCGTCGCTATTTATTTCCAATGAAGAAATCTGATCCTGAATAGAAAACACTTTGCTAGGCATTCCGAAAAAATGAGTAAGATAATCCCATTCATGAATCAGATCTATTCCAACTCCTCCACCCATTTCTCGATGAGCACTATAGCATTTTCTGTAATCCTGACCGGGTCTCCAATCAGGAAGATAACTGGAAGATATAGCTCTTACAGCAATTGCCTTACTATAATCAATATGATTCTTCACATATTGAAGAACCGGATTATAACGTAATGGGCAAGCTACATATGCAGGAATACCCTTCAAACTATCAAGTATGCTTTCATCTACATCAGTAGAATCAAAGATTGGCTTTTCAATAAAGAACGATTTGGCATGACCTATAAACTTTCTGATTGTATCATAATGCATGGAGGTTGGATTGGTAATGAAAACCACATCATACACCAAGCCATCTGCTACCGGTGTTTCATATAAGATTTGCTGATGTGCTTTCTCAACAATTTCCTGTGGTAACTCATGTAATAAGTTACTACGATACAAATCTATCTCATAGCAATCACCTCGTTCTTCAAGGAAAGTGCATACATTATTGAAATGTCGCTTACCAATTGAACCTAGACCTATAAAAGCTATTTTATGTTGTCTCATATTTTAAAGCTTTAAAAGACGTGAGCTATTTTTCTATAACATCTATCCAATCCAGCAAAACCTTATCTTTCTCAAAGTTCCATGCAGGTTTATAATTAGAGTCTGCAATCTGCTTTAAATAGGCATTAATCTCCTCTCGATAAGGATTTTCTGTGATAAATGCAGCATAACCATCTACATGCTCTGATGCATCGTCAAATGTTATATTCTCTTCTTTCTTCGTCTCAATATGATACTCATTTAGAGAATCGGCTGTACCATTCCAAGATAATTGCAGTTCTTCTCCATAAACATCTATATGACGATATGGCTTACGAGCAACCACGTCTACAGCAAAGACACCCTTTGCGCCAGTCTCATGCTCCAACATGATGAGATAATTATCGTCATAATCAATATTGAGTTGAGTATTCTTACTTTTCATCGCACACACCTTTTTAATAGGTCCAAATGCCGTAACTATCCAAGGTAAATCAATTGCCATAATCTCTCGACAGCCATTAGTACGTGGATTACCTATAAAATAGTTGTTATAGCTCTCCCAAGGATGCCAATCTGGAAGATATTGACCAACATGATAGATATAATTAACAGGACATTTTGCCTCATGTACTTTCTCTATGATGGTCTGTGTTTCTTTTCTATATAAGAATGTGGAAGAGAGAAAAAGAACCTTACCTTTCTTCTTTGCCAAAGCTATATTCTCATCATAGCCATCCTGAACCAAATTGATTTCTGTAAAGACATGAAGATTATGATTCAGACAGTCCTTAATAATGGCGGCATGTGAAAGCGGTGAAGTACTGATAATGGCGGCTTCGACAGGTTCTACCTTACAAACTTCATCGATACTAGCAAAGCATTTGATACCAAACTTATCTTCAACTTCCTTGCAACGTTGTTCTTGAGTATCTATTCCATAAATCTCAACATCCTTGTGCTCACTCAACAAACGAATTCTACGTTTGCCCATTGACCCAAGTCCTATTACTATTACCTTCATATATTATAAGTCATAAAAAGTTTTCAAATTCAAACCTGCCAACTCAATATTTTTGAGTTCCTGATATATCAAGTTAGCTGTATCTGGTTTGGCATACGGATTTTCATAAGTCTTTGCTGCCTTTTGCATCTCTTCAGATAAACAAAGCTTAAGACCTGCTATTACCTCATCCTTTGAAGTACCACAATTAACAACACTCTTAGAGGCAAGTCTTCCCTTCTGTCTATCTCCAATATTTAAGGTTGGAATACCAAACGAAGGAACTTCAATGATTCCACTAGAGGAGTTGCCAACTGCTGCCTTTACAAACTGAAGGGTCGAAAGATAGCGCTTTAATCCCAAAGATGTATAAGCCTTTGCACGATTAGAATGCTTCTCCACATAATTCTCTACAGCCAAAGCTATAGCATCCCTTCCTGTATCAGAGTTTGGCATAGTGAAGATTACTTTCAGATCTTTGAACTGGTCTAAAGCATCCAAAAACTCACGAATGTCTTTAGCAGGATCACCACCAAGGGTAACAGGATGATAAGTAACAAGAATTGTTTGTGTATCAATCTTGAAATCCAGGGATGCTTCAAGTTCATCTTTCGTCATCAAAGGAACAGCCTTGATGTTTTCTACCCCTAAAGAACCTACATCAAAAACTCTAGATGGTTGTTCTCCCATCTGGATAACTCGATGGCGATATTCTTCACAAGAAGTAAAATGCAAAGATGACATCTTTGTCACTGAATGACGGATGGCATCATCGAATGCACCTTCAGTAACTTCTCCACCATGAATATGAGCAATAGGAACACGATGAATCAACGCTACCTGAGCAGCAACAAGAATCTCATATCTATCACCTAAGAGTACGAGAATATCAGGTTTAAGCTCTGACAAGGCATCATTCATACCTTGCATCTCTTCTGCCATTGATGAAATAATTCCATGGGCATCATCAGATGGTTTATGCATATAGACCTTTTTATCTATAGTGAAACCATCTTTCTCTATCTCTTTATAGGTTTCTCCATATTCAGGCATCAGGTGCATATTGGTGGCAATGACTTGGAGCTGTAAATCTTTATCCTCTTTGACTAATCTCATCAATCGACTCAACAAGCCATATTCAGCACGAGTGCCAGTTACAAAACAAATCTTTCTCATAATTGTATTTGTTCGTCTGGTTGATAATCTTTAATAGCCTTTGTACCTACAATTTCTTCCCAACGCATAGGTGTAATACCAGTGCCAGGACGCTTAACTGCTAAGTTATCATCGGATAATGTTTCACCTTTTTTTATAAAGGTACTTGCCACAATACTCTTGCGAGCTACAGCTATGTTGGCACGTTCTGAATCTGAAACCTGTTTTATACCGGTTCCCAGAGCCTGCTCTATATTACGGATAGCGTGAACCATAGCCTTAAGTTCTTGCGGCTCCAAAGAGGCTTTGTGATCAGGACCAACCATATTTCTATCAAGAGTGAAATGCTTTTCAATGACCTGTGCGCCAAGAGCTACTGCAGCAATAGGAACTTCTATTCCTTGGGTATGGTCAGAATAACCTACTACTGTTCCAAAATCCTGTTTGATAGTAAGCATAGCCTTCAAATTGACATCCTTCATAGGTGTAGGATATTGGGTATTACAATGCAAGATTGTAATTTGCTCTTTTGTCAAACCATTCTTCAACAATACTTCCATCGCATTCCTGATATCTTCTTCATCGCACATTCCGGTAGACATGATGACCGGCTCATGAAGAAGAGCAATCTTCTTGATGAATGGATAGTTAGTAATTTCGCCAGAAGGAATTTTCCAAAGTCCCAAACCAAGAGAATGCAAGAAATCGATACTTTCCAAATCAAAAGCAGTTGACCAAAAACGGATACCTTTCTGATGACAATAGACAACAAGTTCTTGATGATCAGCATCAGACAGTTCTAATTTCTTGAGCATCTGATACTGAGAATCATCTCCATCACCTATATTCTTCTTCTGATATTCAGCTTTCTTGGCATCTTTTGATACAAGTTTATCTGCCTTGAAGGTTTGAAACTTGATAATATCAACTCCTGCATCAACAGCTGCATCTATAAGTTGCTTGGCTATATCCAAGGAACCATTATGGTTGACACCAGCTTCTGCAATTATTAATGTATGGTTACTCATGCTATTTTGCTTTAATTTTAAGGATAGCAGGATTTCCTGCATAAATTCCCTTCTCACGTATAGACTTACGAACTACAGAACCAGCTCCCACGATAATATCAGAAGCGATTTCGATACAGTTGGCACAAACGGATTGAGATCCGATAAAACAATTCTCTCCAATCTTACATTCACCATTCACCATAGTTCCTGTTGAGATATGGCATTGATTACCCACTTCTGCATCATGTTCTATATTAACGAAAGTATTGATTATGCAATTATCACCTATCTTTGCACCAGCATTAACGAATGCCTGATGCATAATGACTGTACCTTCGCCTAGTTCTGCATATTTACTAACATGAGCGGTAGAGGCAATGATTGTTGCCAATCTGCCTCCAGCCGCCTTCACCTTATTATATAGCTTGATTCTGAGGGTTGGATTTTTGATGAAGCCTACAGTTATAATGAAATCACACTCCTCAACATATTGAGGAATCTCATAATCGGTTCCTATTACCTTATGACCAGGAAGAACCTCCTTGCCAACTTCATCTGGTATATCAAGGATTCCCTTGATTTCATAGCCTGCACTCTCTGCGACTTCTATTACAGACTTGCAATGACCACCGCCTCCGATTAGAATTAATGGACGTTTCATTATTCCTTTGGCAAATCAGAAGGACGAACAGAACTTGGAATATTCACTACTCTATCTGCAAACCAGATCGTATTCTCCAAGCCATCGTTCTCACAATTCTCAAACATTGGCAGACGATTCATCAACTCCCAGATTGGACGAGTCATTACGCCATTATCATTGGTCTGGGTAAGGAAATCAATCTGTGCCTCCTTATCTTTCAAGATAACAGCATTGAGCCAATAGTTGGAAACCGTATTTGGAGAATCTACGAAGAACTCGATATCTGGTACTTTTTTGAAGTACTCCTCATATTCAGCAGCAACCTTACGCTTGCTTGCTACATACTTGTCAATGTTCTCCAACTGGGCACATCCCATAGCTGCATTGATATTTGGCATACGATAGTTGTAACCTACATGGTCGTGACGGAACTCCCAACGATGTGGTATTTTTGCCTGTGTGGTGATATGCTTTGCGTATGCTCCCAACTCCTCATCATTGAAGAGCATCATACCGCCACCACCAGTAGTGATGGTCTTGTTGCCATTGAAGCTAATCGCACCAATCTTACCAAATGTACCTGTATGCTGTCCCTTGAATGTAGAACCAATACTCTCTGCTGCATCCTCTACAAGTTCGATATGCCACTCTTTACAGATAGCTGCAATCTCATCAATGCGGACAGGATGACCGAATGAGTGCATAGGAACACAAGCCTTAACTCGACGACCGGTATTCTTGTTATAGCAAGCCAAGTCGTCCTCTTCAAAAGCAAAATCCTTGCTTTCTGGAAGTTCTCCCTTGCGAGCGTTCTTGCGAACCTCTGCATTCTTCTCAAGCCATGCCTTCAAAGAATCAGGAGAAAGACCCATTGTTGAACGATCCACATCGATGAATACGGCATGAGCTCCAATATAGCTCAATGCATTACAGGTTGCAATGAAAGTAAGAGCCTGAGTCAATACTTCATCATCTTGCTTTACACCTACGAGTAACAAGCTCATGTGAAGGGCATTGGTACCACTTACACATACCACAGCCTTCTTGGCACCTGTGTATTTTGCCATATCCTCTTCGAAGCGATCAACAAACTTACCTACGGATGAAACGAAGGTTGTATCGATACACTCGTTGAGGTATTTTTTTTCATTACCTGCAAAAACAGGAACAGCCAGAGGAGTAAACTCCTGATTGCCATAAACTGACTTGATAAAGTCTATTGTTTTACTAAAATCTGCCATTTTATTGAAAATTACATTTTTTGATCCAAGTTCTTACCTTTTTCCTCATGCTCGAAGTTAGGTATAAACTTCTTGATTGATGTCACGATTTCAGCCTTGGTGAAGTCTGGCTCAGCAAAGATGCCCTCCAACTCATCAAAGAACTGATTAATCTCTGGCATCGGACGACGGGTTGTCTCCTCTACTACACCAAGTGCAGAGAAACGAGTCATGTTGATTTTCTCACCAGGAACATAGAATTCCTCGTAAGCTTTCTCGCCAGTAGTATCACTCTTGAAGTAAACGACAGGATAGTTGTCACTCTCGTAATCCATATCTGCAGCATACTTCTTTGCCTCAGGATCATTCTTGCACTCCACCTTCTTGAAACCCTCTGCCTTTACGAAGTCATCGCAAATAGATGAGAAGGTAAGCATCTGCTCTTCACCCAGCTTTGGGAAGAACACCTCACCGCCATTTCCAAGGATACAAGCCAACATACAAATCTGGCCAGACTCCTCAGGAGATACGAAATAACGCTTTACATCAGAAGGGGCAGCCAATGGCTGCTTCTTCTGCAAACGATGAATCCATCCATCTGGCAAAGAACCATTAGAGAAAGCTACATTAGCAAAACGAGCTGTAGTTACTTTGAAGTGCTCATTATAAGCCATCACCAGGTCTTCCATAATACGCTTGCTGGCACCCATGATATTAACTGGATTAGCAGCCTTATCTGTAGATACGCAGAAGAAATGCTTTGGTGGGTACACGCAAAGCAAATCCATCAGTTTCTTTGCCTTGATGTCATTATTCTCGATGAGTGCCTGAACACTATACTTATCTTTCTCTGAACGTACATGCTTATGGGCTGAGAAATTGGCTACAATGTCAAAGCCCTTCTCCTCACGGAAAATACGTTCAAAGATTGGGTCTGCAAAGTTGAGAGTGTAGCAACGGAACTCATTCGGCACGAAAAGTCCTTCTGTGCTTCGCACATCACGAACCAACTCAGCCAATCCGTTTTCATTCAAGTCAACTACGACTACGCTCTGTGGCTCAAAGCGAAGTACAGCCTTGATGAATGAAGAACCGATGGAACCGGCTCCACCAATTACACAAACTTTCTTGCCTTTGATTTCAGCAGAAAGTTTCTCCTTGTTTGCCTCAATATCCTGAGCAAACATACTCTTTTCACGATGGGTCACATACTGACCGATGAATTTACTAAGATTAAACATGAATTATATGTTTGTTTTATTATCTATTTAACTAAGGTTGGCTAGCTGATAGTAGCTTAATAAAAATACTAATCGTGCTTCGCCTACCTAATATCATATTTCTGTTCAAATTCCTCCGTTCAATGGTCTTTACGACCGCTTCGGTTCCCCTTATAGGGGACAAAAACCCCTACGGGAGGGTCCTTACCCTATACCCAAGCCCTAAAACCCTACCATAGGGATTAGGGATGTAACCGCCCTACTCGGTGCTATTTGTTCGAAAACCTACCCGTCCTTCCTTAGCGTTAAGGAAGGCTCCACCTCTCATCTCGGTCTTCTCCCCTCAGGGAAGAAGAGGAAAACCGCCCTACTCGGTGCTCGGAACCGCTACGCTCTTGGGTTGGCGGACCATCAGAGGTCTGCGCCAAGTTTTGCGGGATGGGACCGCATGGGGGACGGCTTGCAGATTAAGACCGCCAGAATAGGTCCTCATTGCTGTATCGCTCTGTGCTTGTCGCCACTCGAATGAGGAAAATTGCATTTGTCAACCTATACTTGGTTTATGACTAAACATTTCTATCGTTTCTCCAAATTCTGCCAATATTTTACCAAGATTAGGATTGTCATTTCTGATGATTACAGAAGCAACATTGTCTATTCCATATTCATCTAACAAAGTAGATGTCACCATTGTAAAACGATTACGATATTTATATGTATCGAACCAATTCTTGAACAAACGTCCTCTCATCAATTGCTTGCCGTCACTTGTAGAGCATAAAAACAACATCGTTGCCTTATTGGCATTGAAAAATTCCTCTACAATTGCTATGACTGTAGCTTTGACATTTTTATCACGAGGTGATTTCACACCGTTGAGATTACCTATGATACATTCGTAGGACTCATCGGATCGAATCAAATCATCAGGCATAAAGCCGATTGAAAACTCAGCTCCTGAATCTGCGATAAAGGTATATGCACCTTCTTGCGTATCTTCTCTCACTGCATATGGTGCACAACTATTAATCCTGACTAAATCTAATTTTTTCATTCTTACAAAACACAAAATGATTCTGCTTCCTTACCGGTTCTGCGGCGATAGTCATCACGCATACGCTTTTCCATTTGTGCTATGTATTCTGCCTTTCGCTCCCTAGAAGCCTTGAAGCGACGCATAAAATCTGCTTTTTTTTCTTCTATGTTCATAACGTAATCTCCTTATTAATCTGCTACCTTTGGGGAATCGCTTTTAATAACTAATGTTTCTTTAATTTCTATCATATTTAATCCTCCTATATTTTAAAACTACCGCAAAAATACTACTTCCTTTATTACCTCACCAATTAAGAAAGTATTGATTTCATCTTCAAATTGGTTTCTATGAGGGGTTCCTATCTTACCTATATGCTTATCCAGAATTTCTTCTTCTGTAAAAAATTTCATTTCTTCCATAGTTACTATCTACGCAAGACCTAAATCCCTACCATAGGGATTAGGGATGTAACCGCCCTCCGGTGCTCGGAACCGCTACGCTTTATGGTTGGCGGACCATCAGAGGTCTACGCCAGGTTTTGTGGGATGGGACCGCAGAGGGAAAGCGAACAAGTACCTAATTGCTAATGTTCTGGCTTCAACATAAACATATCAGTAGCTTACTTATTCAGAATATCAAATAACTCTCCTGGAGTATAAACAGGCAAAGAAGATTTAGAAAAATCTTTTTTATTTCGAGTTACGATACAATCTGCCTCTATCTTTAATGCAGTAGCATACTGCGTTGCATCTTCATAATCTTTCCAATCAGAAGAAAGCATTTCAACTACCGTATTGCCTTGCAAGTCTAATACATCTACAAAGGAAGACACCGCAAGAAGTGTCTCTTTTATATTCTGATAGTCATACTTATGGGCTACATACATAGCCGTAACATATGACAAAGCTGATGTCATCAACTTGATGTCACCAGTTACTCCAAGTGCAAAAAGTTTGTCTGCATCATCAGAAAAGCCATCACGATTTGCAACGAAATCTATTAAGATATTCGTATCTATAAAAGCTCTCATAAGGCATATTTCGTATCAACCAACGCTTCTAAACTGTTTTCATCAGCAGGTATAGGGCGTCCACCAGTTGCTTTCAATGTCTTTACATAAGACAAAGCATCCTTGAACTCGGCGGTTTCCATTGGTTTCTGCTTAGGCTGCACCTTTTGCAGAAACAATAAAATCGCCTTTTCTATTGCAGCAGTCACACTCATATTATGCATCTTAGCGTAACTTTCTGCTCCCTTATATATTTTGCTATTTATTGCTATTGTATCCATAATTATATCTCCTTTTTTGGTAAAAGTTTTTCTACCTCTCCGTCTCTCCTGCAAGGAGAGCTCCACTTTCTCCCCAAGCCCCTCTTCAATAGTCTTTACGACCCCTTCGGTTCCCCTTCAAGGGGACAGAAACCTCAGGAAGCGGGGATGTAACCGCCCTCCGGTGCTCGGAACCGCTATGCATCAAGCTGGGCGTACTTCGAGTGCTGGCTCTTGTACTCTGGAACAATCTGCTTCATCTTCTTCACTACTGCCATATCATCGTAGGTGAAGGAGAGGTCGTAGAGTTCCTGCTCGTTCTGGCACGCCAACTCGTATGGATATTCACGAACCTTGGCTACCATGATCTTTGGATGATGGGTTGGTACCGTTGCCTCCTTGTCGTTCAAGACTTCCTCGTAGAGCTTCTCGCCATCACGCAATCCTACGTATTTGATGTCGATGCCATCTACACCCGAGAGGGCTATCATACGCTTTGCCAGGTCGGCGATGCGGACCGGCTTTCCCATATCGAAGACGAAAATCTCGCCTCCCTTACCCATGGTACCTGCCTCCAATACCAACTTACATGCCTCAGGAATGAGCATGAAGAAACGGATGATGTCTGGATGGGTGACGGTGATAGGACCACCCATCGCTATCTGCTTCTTGAAGATCGGAATAACTGAACCGTTGCTGCCCAAGACATTGCCAAAACGAGTAGTGACAAACTGAGTAACTCCCTTGACCTTGCCATCTACTATCGCCTTGTTCAACGACTGGCAGTAGATTTCGCAGATTCGCTTGCTGCATCCCATCACGTTGGTTGGGTTCACAGCCTTGTCGGTAGAGATCATCACAAACTTCTTGGTGCCATACTTCACTGCCATATCGGCTATCACGCGCGTACCATATATATTATTCTGTACGGCTTCTGAAGGATTGTCCTCCATCATCGGCACGTGCTTATAGGCTGCTGCATGGAATACATAGTCTGGATGATAGGCTGAGAAGATATGCTCCATACGGGTAGCATTGGTGATGCTGGTAACGATGGTCTGGCATGGGATATCCGCATAGTTCTTGCTCATGAAGAGACGGACATCGTGCATAGGAGTCTCTGCCGCATCTACCAGAACCAGACGGGCTGGATGGTAAACGGCAATCTGCTTCACCATCTCGGAACCGATACTTCCGGCTGCACCTGTAATGAGAATGGTACGGCCGCTGAGGAGCTTGCCGATGGCATCCATATCCACCTCTATCTTATCTCGTGGCAGGAGGTCTTCGATATCCACCTCACGCATCATCTGGTGACGGATGTTTGACTTGCCGTCCCACCACTGTGCCTTTGGCATCATCATAATCTTGATGCCGGCAGCGGTAAGCTTGTCTATCATATCCTGCATCTCCAGGAACTGATCAGTGACCAGCGGGCTGATGAAGAGGGTCTTGACATTCATGCTGTGCATGATGGAAATCAGCTTTTCATCGTATGGGAACACCTCGCAACCCAACAGATATCTACCTACCACATCTTCCTCGATGGTAGTAAAGCCCTTGACGACATACTGGGATGGGTGGTCATTGCGCATAGACTTAGCCAGAGCAATACCACCCTGGCGAACCCCCAGGATAAATACAGGGGTACGGATATCTACGGCAAAGGTGGAATCATACATATATTTAACGAGGATACGCATCGTCCACATCCCGCACATCGAGATGAAGAGCATCACGATGATACCCTCTAACGAAATCTTATAGATGTAATCATCCGGCAATACCAGAAGAAGGAGACTATTGAAGGCATATCCCAAGATCAGGGCAGCGGAGATACGCATCAGATCGACAAACGAAGAATAGCGCATGATGCCCGAATAGGTATGGAATATTCTCATTCCTACCATGAAGAGAGGAAGGGTACAAACGAATGTGAAGAAATAACCCCAGAAATGATCTGCCAGAGCATCTCCACCTTCTGCTATATAAGTAGCAACAATTCCTGCAAAGAGGATTGCAAGGCTATCCAATGCCAGGATACACCAATACGGGAGGGCGTTCTTAGAGAAATACCAGTTTGTCAATCGGTTGACAAAGAGGGATACTTTCATCTTGTGCAGCATCCCATTTGAAAGTGTCTTGTTTGGTTCGTTCTGATTATTCTGTTGACTCATAAACTTATATCTTTTCTTGTTAATATAAAGATCACTATTATCTAGTGAGTTCTTATCTTATTATACACATCTTTTGCTTTCTTGAGGAAGGATGGGTATTTGAAATACGTCCATGCATCTTCCTGCTGCAGCTCTACCATTCCCTTATACAGATAGTTGGCCACATCCTTATGTTTTCCAGACTTCTGAACGATCGTGTCAAAAAGCGATGTACAGGTGTCATTCGGATTGAAGTCGTCTGTGATATAGTTGTAAAGCTCATCCTTGGCAAAATGGACAGAGATGACCTTCGTCATTGCCAGGAAGCGGATGGCTGCCTGCTGCAACTGTCCTTTTTCCAGATAGGCAGTAATCTGCTGCTGGCGTTCCAGAAGAGCCTGGGCAACCTCTCCTATCTGGAGCTTACCCTCCTGAGCCCTGAACTTCTCCTCCAACCCTGTGTCGGAGACAATGACACTTGGAAGATCTGCTACCGGTACCTTATGGAGGAGGACATAACGCTGAAGCAACTGACGCCACATCAGGAGTCGGGCGCCCTGCCACATCTCTACGGCAGCTGCCGTGGTCTGGGACAAGAAACCCGGTTCATCACCGGATGCCTGAAGCTGGGCGATTGCCTGCCGTGCCATCTCCTGGATATCCTCCGTATAAGGAATATCCATATCGAGAGAGAAGCCTCCTATCTGATGGACTTTCTCAAATCTGTATCTGCCCTGAGTAAGCAGACGCAGGAGACGAGGATACTTCTTGGTTTCCAGATCGAGGAGGAACTTCCGGTGATCTTCCTCATCCAGCATGGCATACCGGTCGTAGAAAGCACCCCATGAGGTGATTGCCTTCACCTTACCCTCATCTGTCGGCAACAGGGCGATATGGGCATCATACTCATAATCCTCATCGAAGACGGGATTGTATTTATCTGCCTCATAATTCTTACCCCTGAAGTATTCCTGCAGATGGCAGCGGATAACCAGCTCAACGATACCATTATGCTGAAACACGGTATATTCCTGATCCTGCGGAATCGGAATGTCGGTACTTGGCGTAAGAAAAGGACGGAGCAGGACATCGGGGATGAGTTCCTTCAATCCTTCACGGATAGTAGCATTATCGGTCTTGAAATAACCCGCGAGGATGCGGAAGTTGGGATGCATCGCCTCGTCGATATGATCGAGCACTTCCTTCTTCTGGGCTGCTTCTAATGTTGATTTCTTAATGCTATATGCCTTGTCTGTCTGATGACAGCCACGATGGCAGGTCAGTTTCTTCTGGTAATCCTCAAAGAGACGACGCAGGGTGGCTGCAGCATTTTCTGCCGGATACCGGAACTGGAGATAACCGATGAGCTGGTCGATGGCACGCCATACGCCTACCGCTTCCGACTTGGCTCCCCGGGTTGCCTCGTGTTCTACCCGGATATCATACTGGCGGATATTGGAGATGTTGAGGCAGCGGTTGTTTCCGAAACGTACCAGAAGGTGGCGGTCTTTCTTGCCATTCTTCTTGATCTGCTTCACCACGCCTACCCAACCCTTCAACGGTCCGTTGAGGATGCGGATGGTATCATTCTCGAGGATGAGATCATCATACCGCTTATCTACGATGCTCAGTCCCTGGATATTTTCAGCTATCTGCTCATTATAATAGATGAAACGCTCCATATCCGCATTCGGGATGCGGGCGAGGTCGATAATCTCGTCCAGGGAGTAATTCTCTCTATCTGCGCAGAGCAGGCGAACCTTGGCAAAGAAGGTACGCTCTACCGTTTCCCTTGTTTTGATATCAAAGTCATAGCCCTGATACCGGAAATAGCCGTTATGGGAAAGGATGCGCTCCAGCGCTTTCTTATTTTCTATCCGGATAAAGAAGAGACCTGAAAGGATGGGTACGAAACGCACCTTCTCGCTACCATCTTCGGCAGGAATGGTCTTCCTACCCAAAGGAAAGTAATAGTCGGAGATGACTTCCGGGTAATGTTCCTTTAAGAATTCAATGGATTTATTCTCTCCGGACACATCGGTCTGTACTATAAACCACATATCTGATGAAATGATTGACTGTTAATACTGGCATAGGTAAAATGCTAAAATTCATTAATCGATATTGTGGAAAGTATATAGCTCTGCTTCCCCTGAAAAGATGACTCTTCCCGGACTATAAGGGGTTGTGACATGTATCACAGCATTGAAAACCAATAGACTAACTTCCACTAATCGTCAACACTTTTATGTCTTTCTGCTGGCTGCATCACTGATACAGCGTAGCTAGGGTACTGCAACATATTATTCATATTGATTGCGCCTTAGAAAGCCATTTTATCTATTACTTAGTTCGAGATTCCTATTGATCTCTTGTCAAGAGATACAGAATCTTCTGCAAAAGTACGAAAAATAATGTATCTGACCAAATATAATGTGTTAAAATTTTAGCGAATATTTCAGATTTTTTGCTTTGTATTCAAGGAACATCATCTAACGGAGTATTACAACTTACTATCTACTAAAGAATTAAGCATATTCCGAAATGATTCTTTGAAAAATAAAGAAAACTGGTTCATTTTTTGAATCATCTCACTGCCCCCCCCATTTCACCCATTTTTATTCATCTATCCATCAGATTACGCTGAGTTATCTCAGGGATGAACAAAGCATTAAAACTTGTAAAAAACGGGCATTATCTGAGTTTTTTGTTTTACCTTT
>ERZ1023706.60-NODE-60-length-27687-cov-11.058772_pt1 | contig 27687 bp, 21 predicted proteins | sample MGYA00380351_ERZ1023706 | MGnify/ENA primary metagenome ERZ1023706 (study PRJEB33179, sample SAMN07449038) | human gut metagenome | biome: Human-gut; feature: Human associated habitat; material: Faeces | host: Homo sapiens | place: India:Kasaragod | collected...
TCATACCCAGGGCGATGCCCTGGGCTAGGAGCTTTTGGGCCTTCAGCCCGTACTTAAGCCACATTCGAAAGTTCAGTATAAACTATTAATTATCCTCCGCAGAAAGCTTTCACAATCACGATGTCTGCGCCCTCCTGGATGAGATGGTTTTCCCATTCATCACGTGGTACCATTTCATTACTGATGGCTACAGCGCAGCCTGTAGCAGGAAGGTCGAGTTCCTGAGCAAGTTCCTTTACGTTCTTTGCCTGAGTTTCTGTCTCTTTGTTGTTGATAGTTACTTTCATAACAGTTCGTTTTTATGATGATATTCATCATGGGAAAAGAAAGATGTTTATCTTTCGCCATCAATGATAATCATCGTTGTTTACTCCTATAATAATATGTAATCAACACGGAGAACTGTTCTTGAGAAAGTCCGGTATGAATAAAGCCCCTAATCCTAGCAGAAGTTGCACGGAATAGGGGCTCTATCATGATAAGCTTATATCGAATCCCTGCGACAGCATTATCTGTGTCAGGTTCAATGGGTATAATCTCAGCCGAATTTTCAGCACCCCGTGATAATCGTTCGCAAAAGTAATGATATTCTTGGAAAGGAGCAAAAAAGGTGGTTGATTTTTAGGTAATATTAACGGTAGAAGGATAAAAGGTCATACCTTATTGAAATAAATGAGAATTTTTGTTTAGTTTTTTGTTGAATTATTTGGTGGTTTCAGCAAGATATATTATATTTGCAGTGTAAATATTTTAAAAAGTTATAGGTAAAAATGAAAAGTATTAAAATGATGGCTTTGACAGCAGTCACAATTCTTGCGCTGTCATCTTGTGGTACCACTCAGCAGGTACCTCTTACTGGTAGAACTCATCGCATCTCGGTATCCGATGAGCAGGTCTTGAGCTTGTCTAATCAGGAATACACCAAATATATGGCTTCGGCTAAAAAGTCGACAAACGCTGCCAATACTGCCATGGTGCAGCGTGTAGGTAAAAAGTTGGCTAATGCTGTAGAAACTTACCTGAAGAATAATGGCTTTGCCAATGATGTGAAGAATTATGCATGGGAGTTTAATCTCGTACAAGATAAAAACGTCAATGCATTTTGTATGCCTGGTGGCAAGATCGTTGTTTTCGAAGGTTTGTTACCTTATACTCAGAATGAGACTTGTCTGGCTATTGTGTTAGGTCATGAAATTGCGCATGCCGTGGCTAAGCATAGTGCCGAGCAGTTGAGTAAGCAGCAGAACCAGCAGGTAGGTACTGCCATTGTGGGTAGTGTGTTGAATCAGGCTGTAGGTAATGGCGTTGGCGATGTGGCTAGTGCCGTAGCCGGACAGTATTTCTCTTTCCGCAACTTGAAATATTCCCGTGACAACGAGACTGAGGCTGATTACATGGGACTTATCTTTGTAGCCATGGCAGGTTACGACCCTCAGCAGGCAATTCCATTCTGGCAGCGCATGTCGCAAGGTAAGAGCGCCAACCAGAGTGATATCTTCAGTGATCACCCTTCGGACGCCAAGCGTATTGCTGCTCTTCAGAAGGAAATGCCAGAGGCTTTGAAGTATTACAAGCCGGCTACTTCTACCTCCAAGACCGTGAAAACCTGGAAGGTGCCTACTCATAAAACAACTAAAAGAAGAAAGTAGTATTCACTAAATATTAACAACTATGATGGATTATATCTCACAAAATCTTTGGCTATTTTGGACAGTAATCATGTTCATCTGCCTTATCTTGGAGTTGTCTTCGGGCGACTTCTATGTTACGTGCTTTGCCATCGGCGCTTTAATCAGTATCCCTGTGGCCGTAATGGATGCTCCGTTTTGGATACAGGTGGTGGTATGGGCCGTTTGCTCGGTATTGAGCATTCTCTTGATTAGACCACATCTTGTGAAGGCAATAAGACATGGGGCAGATAACAGAAAGAGCAATTATGATGCTTTGGCTGGGCAGATTGGAGAAGTGAGTGAGACCATCGTGGCTGGCGGTTTCGGACGCGTGAAACTTGATGGCGATGACTGGAAGGCTCAGGCTCCAGATATTGCTGAAGACTTGCAGGTAGGTCAGCGAGTAAGGGTGCTGGGACATGAGTCTATCATCCTGAAAGTAGAAAAAGTTTAATTCTTCATTTTAGGAAATATTTTTTCAGTAGAAATCATTATTATTCACTTAATATCATAAACGTCATGAACATAGGAATTTATGTACTTGCGGCTCTCGTATTGCTCGCACTTGTCGTGGTTAAGAAAACCATTGTTATCATCCCTCAGAGTGAAACGAAAATCATTGAGCGTCTGGGACGTTATTACGCCACCTTGAAGCCAGGTATCAATATCATCATTCCTTTTATCGATCACGCCAAGGAAATCGTGGCTATGAGAAATGGAAGATATACTTATACCAACAGCATTGATCTTCGTGAACAGGTATATGATTTCGACCGTCAGAATGTGATTACCAAGGATAATATTCAGATGCAGATTAATGCACTGCTGTATTTCCAGATAGTAGACCCTTTCAAGAGTGTATATGAAATCAACAATTTGCCAAATGCTATCGAGAAGTTGACTCAGACCACACTTCGTAATATCATAGGTGAGATGGAATTGGACCAGACCCTGACCTCTCGTGATACCATCAATACCAAACTTCGTGCGGTGCTGGACGATGCAACCAACAAATGGGGTATTAAGGTAAATCGTGTGGAGTTGCAGGATATTACTCCACCGGAAAGTGTATTGCAGGCAATGGAGAAGCAGATGCAGGCAGAACGTAACAAGCGTGCCACCATCCTTACCTCTGAAGGTGAGAAAGAGAAGCAGCGTCTTCTTTCTGAGGGTGAGAAGGCTGCCATCGTCAACAAGGCAGAGGCTGCCAAACAGCAGGCTATTCTCAAAGCTGAAGGTGAGGCAACAGCCCGTATCCGTAAGGCAGAGGCAGAGGCTATTGCCATTCAGAAGATTACAGAAGCTGTAGGACAGAGTACAAATCCTGCCAACTATCTCCTTGCCCAGAAGTATATTGCCATGATGCAGGAAGTGGCTCAGGGTAAGGATAATAAGGTGGTTTACTTGCCTTATGAGGCTACTAATCTGATGGGGTCTATTGGTGGTATCAAAGATTTGTTTAAAGGTTGATTTTTAATAAACGGTACTTTATTATAAAAAATGAGTAAGAATATATGTATTGTAGCTGGTGCCAGACCAAATTTTATTAAGGTAGCACCTGTTATCAGAGCCATTCGCAATGCTCAGAAGTCGGGCGTTGATGTAGAATATCAATTGGTTTATACAGGAAGAAAGGATGATCCAACACTGGAATCTTCACTCTTTTCAGACTTGGATATTCTGAGTCCTGACGTTTTCCTTGAGGTGGATTGCGAGAATATGAATGAGTTGACGGGTATGGTAATGGCTCAGTTCGAGCGTTATCTGCAGGGTCATCCTACGGATGTAGTTATTGTTGTAGATGATCTTGCTTCTACCATGGCTGTTGCTATCGTAACCAAGAAGCAGGGCGTTCAGTTGGCTCATATTGCTGCAGGAACCCGCAGTTTTGATATTACGATGCCAAAGGAAATCAATCGTCTTGTGATAGATGGTCTTTCGGATATTCTCTTTACCGCTGGTATTTCCAATAATAGTATAGCCAACAAAGAGGGAGCTGAGCTTTCCAAGGTTTATATGGTAGGTAATGTGCTTATCGACAATATCCGATTCCTACAGCAGCGCATGAAGCGTCCTGCGGTGATGGATGAGTTGCATCTGGAAGAAGGCAAGTATATGGTGCTGACCTTGAACCGCAAGGCGATAGTTAATAACATCGATGAGATGAAGAGTCTTATCACGGTTATTGATTCCGTGGCTCGAAAGGCAGGCATCAAGGTGGTTGCTCCATTGCGTGGCAAGGCTTTGGGTTTCGTTCTGGCATTCAAGGCTTATCAGGATGTTGCCGATCATCAGTCGGGCATTATGGTGATACAGCCTCAGGGTTATCTTGAATTCTCATATCTTACCGCTCATGCGATGGGCGTCATTACAGATTCCGGTAATGTGGCAGAGGAAGCAACTTTCAATGGAGTGCCTTGCATTACGCTCAACAGCTATACAGAGCACATGGAGACAGTAACAGTGGGTACTAACGAACTGGTGGCAGAAGACCCTGAAAAATTGCAGAATGCGATGGAAAAGATATTGAATGGTGAATGGAAAAAGGCAGGTATTCCTGACAGATGGGATGGAAGATCGGCAGAACGCATCGTTCAGATTCTTGCAGAATAATCCTTAGAAGAAAGGGGATTCATATAGCATGGTAAAGCGCCCTGAAAAGGCAGAAGCATTGATACTTAACGCTCTTGCTTTTTCAGGGCGCTTGTTTTATTTTGCCGTTGTATTCGGTGTTGGGTAATCGTATTTCTTGAAGTATGAAGGAGTTTTGTTGTCGTACCAGATGCCTTCTACATTCAGGCCGATAGAGAATGTTTTTTTATCGTTTGTGTATCTGATGCCTCCGCCTAATACGTTGGCTCCCGGAACTCCCATGCCATAGCCTCCCGGCATAATGCCGTGGCTCCAATAACCTGGATGCATTCCAAAACCATAAGGCCCGTAGCCGTATGTGCCATAACCGTATGGCCCGTACCCGGCATATCTGCCATAGATTGTGTTGTAATTATTGGCAACGCTCAGTTGACCATATACGTAAGCCTCCCAATTCTTGTTGATTTTATATCCTAGAATGCCATAGAGACCACCGTCATGATAACTGTCGCCACCATAATTGGTATTGGTAAGATAAACACCCAATGCCATCCATAACCTTTCGTCCTTACTGAGTGGCGTAAGATAGGTGGCATCTATCGTCTGGGTAAAACCGCCACGATGAGGCGCATGCTTGCCGAAGGTGGCAAAGGCAGAAAGATCAACCGACATATTGAGTCCTTTATGAAGTCCCCAACCGTAATCTCCCCATCCATATCCGTAATTGTTCGGGGTAAGATTGGAAAAACAATGATTTGTCTGAAGGCTATCTTGTGCAGAATAGTATGTTGCCGTTGGAGCAAGTCCGTTGGCAGTGGATTCGTTATTGATATGTTTTAACGGAACGTAGGAGTTCTGCATAGGTTTCCCGCTATAAATCATCTTTTTACCATCCTGTAGAATGGTATCGCCTGGCAAGATCCAATCTTCACGGGGGCTGTCAAGGCTATGCAAAGGCCCAAAACTGATTTGTTGGGCGTATGCATGGGTCATCATCAGACAGGCTGACATGAAGAGGATATATAGTCTTTTCTTATTCATTGTATATTGTTTTTTATAAATTCTTTACTCAGATTCCTGAAATCCCAGATTCAGAATGCCATGACCGTCATGTAATTCTACTGAAAAGCAAGAAATAAGACGTAAAGTTGTATTTCAGACGCAAAGTTATAAAGAAAGTTTGAGAAACACTCATCTTTTTAGAATAAAATCGTTATCTTTGCACTCGATAACATAAATAAGGGTAAAAATTGAAGAAAAAATGAAAAAAGTATTCTCTTTATTCACTATTTTGCTCATGATGACTGCAACAGCCGTTCATGCTCAAAATGCAAATATGGGTTCAAAAGGAAATTTGATGGACAAGGCAGCTCTGGATAGTACCATGCAACTCTTGCCTTGGGAAACTCCTCATGATCCAACCTGTCATCAGGTGATGATCGAAACCAATATGGGCAATATTCTTGTGGCGTTATATAATGATACACCGAAGCATAGAGATAACTTTCTGAAACTTGTGAATTCAGGATTTTACAATGGTTGTATCTTCCAGCGAGTTATCAAGAACTTTATGATACAGGGTGGTGACTATTCGACCCGAAAGGTGACTCCAGGAAAGGTTGAAAAGTTTGACGTAGACTATACAGTGCCAGCAGAAATCATTTATCCTAAATATTATCACAAACGTGGTCAGCTTTGTGCTGCCCGTGAAGGAGATGATGAAAACCCAACCAAGGCTTCGGCTTCTACTGATTTTTATATCACTTGGGGTCGCAATTTCTCTCCACGTCAAATGGAGTATACCGTCAACAAAATGAAGAACGAGGGTAAGAACTATGCCATTCCTTCTGAGCAGATTCAGCAAGGATACATGAAGCATGGAGGAGTGCCACATCTCGATAACGGCTATACCGTCTTTGGAGAGGTGCTGGAAGGGTTGGATGTGGTAGACAAAATCCAGAATGTTGCCACTAACAAAGAAAATAATGACCGACCTTTAGAGGATGTAGTAATCCTCAAGGCTATTCAAGTGAAATAAAATCTATAAATAACTGAAAAAAACATTATTACGATGAAATCTTTAAAGGAATTGTACAGAATTGGTAAGGGACCATCCAGTAGTCATACCATGGGACCTCAGCGTGCAGCAAAGCTGTTTATGGAACGTTGTGCAAATGCCTCTACTTACGAAGTTACCCTCTATGGAAGTCTTGCGGCTACTGGTAAGGGCCACATGACTGATGTTGCTATTGAGGAGGTCTTCAGGCCGCATAAGTTAGTTCACATCATTTGGGAGCCACAGACCTTCCTGCCTTTCCACCCAAACGGGATGAAGTTTGTGGGTAAAGATCTGAATGGTGATATTATTGAAGAGTGGACGGTTTACAGTATTGGTGGTGGTGCTCTTTCTGATGGCACAGATGGCCATGATGAGTTGGGGGCTAAAGATATATATGATTTGAATACCATGCACGAGATTCAGCAATGGTGTTATGATAATGGCCGTTCATTCTGGGAATATGTAGAAAAATGTGAGGGTAGTGATATTTGGGATTTCCTCGGTACTGTCTGGCAAACAATGAAACAGTCCATCCGTAATGGATTGGATCATGAAGGCGTATTGCCTGGTCCTCTCAAGCTTCAGCGCAAGGCTGCTACTTATTTTATCAAGGCAAGGGGCTATCGTGCCTCTTTGCAGAGTAGAGGATTGGTTTATTCGTATGCTTTGGCAGTAAGCGAAGAGAACGCTTCGGGTGGTACCATTGTTACTGCTCCTACTTGCGGCGCTTGTGGAGTGTTGCCAGCGGTACTTTATCATATGCACACGGCCCATGACATGAGTGAACAGCGCATCCTTCGTGCTCTTGCTACGGCTGGATTGGTGGGTAATATCGTGAAGCAGAATGCTTCTATCAGTGGAGCTGATGTTGGTTGTCAGGGAGAAGTAGGTGTGGCTTGTGCTATGGCTTCGGCTGCAGCTTGTCAACTCTTTGGCGGAAGTCCTGCACAGGTAGAATATGCTGCCGAGATGGGTTTGGAACATCACTTGGGAATGACTTGTGATCCTGTTTGCGGTTTGGTTCAGATTCCTTGTATAGAGCGTAATGCCTTTGCGGCAGCCCGTGCTTTAGATGCAGATCTCTATGCTTCCTTCTCCGATGGTCATCATAGTGTTTCATTTGATAGAGTGGTAGAGGTGATGCGCCAGACGGGACATGATTTGCCTTCCCTTTATAAGGAAACAAGTGAGGGTGGACTGGCTAAAGGTTTCAATATAAATAAAAATTAATTGAAAAGTTTCGCCTAAAATGGCAGATGTATACATTTTTTTTGTATCTTTGCAGAAAATTATAGCTATAAAAAATAAATAATGGGATTATTCGGATTTTTCAGTAATAAGAAAAAAGAGACTCTTGATAAGGGTTTGGAAAAAACCAAAGAGAGTGTTTTCGGAAAATTAGCTCGTGCGGTGGCTGGTAAGTCGACCGTAGATGATGATGTGCTTGATGATTTGGAGGAAGTTCTCATCACTTCTGATGTTGGTGTAGAGACTACCGTGAAAATCATTCATCGCATCGAAGAGCGTGTAGCACGTGATAAATATGTTTCGACTTCTGAGCTCAATCAGATTTTGCGTGATGAAATCGCCAATCTCTTGTCTGAGAATCATTCTGACGACAATGATGATTGGGATTTGCCTAGCGACCATAAGCCTTACGTAATTCTTGTTGTTGGCGTGAATGGAGTGGGTAAGACTACTACCATAGGTAAACTGGCTTATCAGTTTAAAAAGGCTGGTAAGAAGGTTTATCTGGGAGCTGCCGATACATTCCGTGCAGCTGCTGTAGAGCAAATCTGTATTTGGGGCGAACGTGTTGGCGTGCCCGTTGTAAAACAGCAGATGGGCAGTGACCCTGCCAGTGTGGCTTTTGATGCTTTGCAAAGTGCCAAGGCAAATGGTGCTGATGTTGTGCTGATTGATACTGCCGGTCGTCTTCATAACAAGGTAAACCTGATGAATGAATTGAAGAAGATTAAGGAAGTTATGAAGAAAGTTCTTCCTGAAGCTCCTGATGAGGTGATGCTTGTTCTTGATGGCAGTACAGGTCAGAATGCTTTCGAACAGGCTAAGCAATTCTCTGCTGTAACTAATATCACTTCGCTTGCCATTACTAAGCTTGATGGTACGGCAAAGGGTGGCGTTGTTATCGGTATTTCTGATCAGTTGAAAGTGCCGGTTAAGTACATCGGACTTGGTGAGGGTATGGAAGATCTCCAGCTTTTCAATAAGCGTGAGTTCGTTGACTCTCTTTTTAAGAAGTAGTAAAGAAGTAAAAATATAGATGAAGAAAAATCAGATCGATATCATAACTTTGGGTTGTTCAAAAAACCTGGTTGACAGCGAATTGCTCATGAAGCAGTTCGAGGCCAACGGTTATCATTGTACTCATGACCCAAAGCGTCCTCAGGGGGAAATAGCCGTTATCAATACCTGCGGTTTTATAGAAGATGCCAAGCAAGAGAGTATTGATACCATTCTGGAGTTTATCCAGGCTAAGGAAGAAGGAAAACTGAAGAAACTTTATGTAATGGGTTGTCTCTCACAGCGTTATCAGAAGGAACTGGAAGCTGAAATGCCTGAGGTTGATAAGTTTTATGGCAAATTCAATTATAAGTTGTTGCTTCAGGAATTAGGTAAGGCTGACGTTCCTTCCTGCGATGGACACCGTCATCTTACTACTCCTCGTCATTATGCTTATGTCAAGATAGCAGAGGGCTGTAACCGTCATTGTGCCTATTGTGCCATCCCAATCATTACAGGAAAACATGTTTCTCGGCCTAAGGAGGAGATTTTGAATGAGGTTCGGGAGTTAGTGGCAGAAGGAGTTAAGGAATTTCAGATTATTGCTCAGGAATTAACCTATTATGGCGTTGATCTTGATGGCAAGCATCATATCACAGAGCTTATCAGTGAGATGGCTGATATCCCTGGAGTGAAATGGATCCGATTGCATTATGCTTATCCTAACCAGTTCCCTATGGATTTGCTCGATGTGATGCGCGATAAACCAAATGTCTGCAAGTATCTCGATATAGCTTTGCAGCATATCAGCGACCACATGCTTTCCCGTATGCATCGCCATGTTTCCAAACAGGAGACGATAGATCTCCTGAAGGCTATCCGTGAACGTGTACCTGGTATTCATATCCGTACTACGCTGATGGTAGGTTTCCCTGGAGAGACCAAGGAAGACTTTGACGAATTGATGGATTTTGTACGTGAACAGCGTTTTGAGCGTATGGGAGCCTTTGCTTATTCTGAAGAAGAAGGAACCTATAGTGCTACCCATTATGAGGACGATGTACCTGCTGATGTGAAGCAGCGCCGACTCGATGAACTGATGATTCTTCAGCAGGATATCAGTGCCGATGTTGAGGCTGAAAAGGTAGGTAAGGTCTTAAAGGTTATTATCGACCGTAAGGAGGGTGATTATTATATTGGTCGTACAGAATTCTGTTCACCGGAAGTAGATCCGGAAGTTTTGATTCGTGCTACTGAAAAGCGCCTGCGTGTGGGCTGTTTTTACAATGTAAAGATTACTTCTAGCGAAGAGTTCGACCTCTACGGTGAGGTGGTGAAATAAATAAAAGCTTATGAATAATAAGGAATTTGTCGCTGAGTTGGCTCAGCAAACTGGATATACGCAAGATGATACTCAGAAGTTGGTGCGCAAGGTTATTGATGCTATGATAACCGAGTTTGAGGATGGCGAGGTAGTTGCCATCCCCAATTTCGGCATGTTTGAGGTTAAGAAGCGTATGGAGCGTGTGGTGGTAAATCCTACTACCAAAAAACGCCAGTTGGTGCCACCAAAGCTCGTATTAGGATTCCGTCCGGTAGCTGCTGTTAAGGAGAAACTTAAAAATGGAGGGGATGCTGTATGAGTAAGAATAGTCTGAATGTATTGGCTGAAAAATTGGCCGAGAAGAGTGGACTGAGCCAGATTGAGTCAGAACTTTTTATTCGTAAAATGTTTGATGTCTGCCATCAAGGTCTTGCTGCAGACAAGATGGTTAAGATGCGTTGGCTTGGCACTTTCAAGGTTACTTCTGTAAAGGATCGTGAGAGCGTAGATGTGAATACAGGTGAGCGTATCATTATTGAGGGGCGTGACAAGATATCTTTTACTCCAGATAATATTCTTAAGGAAATCGTTAACAAGCCTTTTGCTCAGTTTGAGACAGTGGTAGTGAATGAGGGCGTAGATTTCGATTCTATTGATAAGAAATATGAGGATAGTTTAGAGGATGAAGAACAAGAGAGGGAACAGGAAGTAATAAAACCTGCCGTTGATGTTGTTGAACCTTTGTTGCCTGAAAATTCATTCTCTACAGAATCCACAGCCAGTGGGGTTATAGATTTTCTTGATATTCCAGAAACTCCATCTGAAGAAAGTAATGTTGTGGTTATTGGAGAAGAAACTGCTGAAATTTCTGAAGAAAAAGAATCAGAAGTAGATACATCTGTTCAAGAGTCGGAAAAGGTAATGGAGGAGACCATGGATTCTTGTGCTGAAACAGTAGAGTCTCATGGTGAAACTTCCAATGAATTACCGGTTTCTGATTCTTTAGAGGAGCCAAAGGAGGAGTTTGCTGCAAATGTATCTGATAACAGCCGGAAGGATATTTCAGATAATGAAGCAGAGAGTGATGATGAAGCAGAGAGTGATGACGAAGCTGAGAGTGATGACGAAGCTGAGATTCGTCGTCGTCATTTTATCATTCCAAAATATATGGTGATTGTGGCTAGTATCACCTTATTACTATTAATAGGTGGTTTCGGTTGGTTTGCTTTCAATTATGGTCAGATGGCTGCTCAGCGTGATCATCTGGCATTGCAATTGGCTCAATATAAGGAGGGGAAAGAATCTGTCATGAAGTTTGCTAAGGTTAAAAGCCAAGAACAGATTCTACAGCAAAAAGCCAGACAGGACAGTTTGCGCATGGCACAAGCCAGCGAAGCTGTCAAGGCAGCAGAAAAGGCTGATTCCTTAAAAACGATTGCTGCAGAAAAAGCAATGTCTGAAAAGAATCAGAAATCAGATCATATTCAGCTTGCAGATAATAAGAAGGTTTCAGAGAAAGTAGTGGCTGAAAAAAAAATGGCAGATCAGAAAAAACTGGATAAGGCTGCTGAACATGCCAAGGTGACCTCTGGTAAATATGATAGTGACCCGCGTGTTCGTACCGGAGCCTATCGCATTGTTGGTGTAGACCAGATAGTAACAGTGGGCGATCATCAAACACTGTCTTCACTCAGTAAGAGATATCTTGGTCCTGGTATGGAATGTTATATTGAGGCTCTCAATGGTAACTCTACAATAAAAAGTGGTCAGAAAATCAAGATTCCAAAGTTGGAATTGAAAAAGAAAAAGGCGAAGTAACACTAAGGTTATACCTGAAGTGGTAAGATATTACGCCCTGTAACGGCAAAGGCTTACAACATTTATGCTTTTGTCCTTACAGGGCGTTTCTGTTAGTTAGGAATGAGATATTTTTATATCTCGTCTTTTCCTGATTATCTTTTCTTATTCTTCCCCAAATTGGGCGATGAATTGTTCTTCAGTTATGATTGGTATATTCAATTCATGCGCTTTTTTATTCTTTGAACTTTGTGATTCTGCATCATTATTAATGAGATAATGGGTGCTTTTGCTCACGCTGCCTGCCACCTTTCCGCCTTGGCTTTCGATGTACGCTTTCAGTTCATTGCGATTTTTATAGTGATGTAGATCACCTGTAACAACGAATGTCAAACCATCACACTTCGTACCTTTTTCTATAGGTTCCTGTTTCTCGATGACGAGATGTGGAAGAAGGTGTTCTACATGCGCCATATTGTCTGCATCGTGAAACCAATTGATGAACTTGGTACTTTTTTCCGGTCCAATACCATCAATGTCTGCAAAATCATCGCCAAACAAACTGGTGCTATTTTTAGCTATATCTATCAGTTCCTCAAACGGGTAGCGTTCTATCAATTTCTTGGCTACATCACCACCGCAAAGCGGAATGTTAAGTGCATAGAGAAGATGACGGCCATCGGTATGACGGCTTTTCTCAATGCTATTCAGTAAATTACTGACGCTTTTCTTGCCAAAGCCTTCAAAGTTTGAAATCTTAAAAACTTTCTCTGGCTCTCTGAGCTTGTAGAAATCAGCATATTCGCTAATCAGTCCTTCATTTACAAACTTCCAGATAGTCTGTTCTGAAATCCCTTCGATATTGAGACCTTCTTTACTGACAAATCTGGCGAACTTCTTCAGCTGTTTTGCTGCACAATGAGGATTGGTACAATGTAAGGTTTTTGTACCGCTTTCACTTTCCTGTACTTTAGCTTGTGCATGGCAAACAGGACAGAACTCAGGAATCTCGAAAGTTCCTATTGCTTCAGTGATATGAATCACTTTAGGAATAATCTTATTTGCTTTGATTACCTGCAATTTCGTTCCCTTACCACCCATTCCTAAGCGTTCACATTCGCTTACATTGCAGAGAGAAGCACGTTGCACCGTAGTACCTTCCAACTCTACTGGCTTGAAAACAGCCACAGGGGTGATTGTATTTGCAGCACACGACCATTCTATGTGATCTAATTCTGTTTCAGCATGTTCGTCTTGCCATTTAAATGCAAAGCCTGCTCTGGTGGCATGATGGCCTGTAACTGAGCCTGTAGCCCCATAGACAGTATCATCATAGCAGATTACCAAACCATCTACAGGGAATGGGTTTTTCTTGTTAGTTACCTTTTGGGTAAAGATATCTATTTCCTGTTGGATGTTGTCTGCCGTAGGATTCTCAATCAACTGATGTTCCACAGGATGTAGTCCCAGGTCTTCCAGTAACTGCATACGTTTTCCCCACGATGTGATTTCGTGTTCGGTATATACCAGTGTAAATGGAATCCATTGTATATGTCGCTGCTTAACCACTTCTACGTCTTTCAGTGAGAGCGAGCCTGAAGCCAGGTTTCTAGGATTGGCATAGTCACCCTCACTCTCAATGATGAACTGCTCAAAGTCTGCGTAGGAGATGACTGCCTCGCCACGTACCACAAGATGTCCTTTCTCCTTGATAGTAGCAGGAATGCCATTGATGGCTGGAGCCAGGTGGGTGATATTGGTACCTGTATGTCCATTGCCACGTGTTACCACCTTGCTGAGGATACCGTTATCGTAAGTAACGACTAAAGTGAGACCATCCAGTTTCCAGGAAATCCATATCGGGCGGTTTTCTGCCCATTTGACAAGGTCGCTCACCTGTTTGGTCTTGGCAAGAGATAGTGCAGCAAATTCATGTTCTTCTTTCTGACCAATAATCTGGTCTTCAGAAACTTTATTGGTAGGGGAGTCGGGTAAGATTTCACCCGTTTCCTCTTCTAATTTCTTGAGTTGGTCGAACATGGCATCCCACTCGTAGTCGGTCATCAGTTCGCCCCCACCATTATAATAAGCAAGAGAAGCTTGATTGAGTTGTTCAACCAAGCTTCTCATAAGTGATATTTTATCGTTCATTATTTTTCAATTTCCATAGTCGTTTTTTCAAATGCAAATCTCATACCTCTCGTTCCGTAGTTTACTTGTCCGCAGATGCAGAATCCCATCGAAGAGAGAAGATTTATCATTGGTAAGTTGTCGTAATTGGTATCAACCTTGATGCTTGGTACTCTTTCTACTTCGCATAGGCTGTTTACCTTGTCGATAAAGACTCGAGCCAAGCCCTCTCTTTGGAACATTGGTAAAGTTGCGAAACGGTGAATTACATAGTAATCTCCATTCGTTAACCATTCTCCTTTAAGGAAGTCGTATTGGGGCTCCCCATTCAAAATGACTGCACCATAGACTGCTATTTGGTTATCAACCGTGATAACGAAAGCATTGCCATTGTCTATGTCATTTTTAATGTCTTTAACAGACGGATAATCGTTAGTCCACTGGTGTCTTCCAGAAGCAATCATGAGTTTTCTTGCCTGGTCTATGACATTCCAGCAAGCTTCAAAATCTTTTTTGTATGCAGGTCTGAAGTCAGTCTTCATATTATCTTTTCCTTTATTATATTAACTACGCTGCTATTATCTTAAATCCGCTGCAAATTTAACAAAAAAAAACGAAATAAAAGCGAAAAAGGAGAAAAAACTACACCTATGCGTTGATTTTTCTCCTTTTTTCTCTATTTTGAGCCTATTATAGCTTCAAATTCTGAAACTTTAGTCTCCTTAAGTTGCCCTTGCTTGTTGCTAGGCATCATCTGCTGTATGCCTTTTATTGTGTTTGGCAACTTTAACTATTCTACTTCTGTTTACAAGCTCAGACATTTGTCAAGCTCCTGGATGATGGCATTCTTCTGTTCTTTGATGTGCTGTCCGATGAAGACGATTTTTATCATGCGGTCACCATACTTATCATCCCATTCCTTTTCCAATTGTGGGTTGTTTTTGCGAAGCTCAGCCAATTGGTCTGCTGGCATTGTCGCGAGCCATTGTCCTGCTTGCTTTACAGTTTTCTGTTGTCCTGCCTGTTCGAAAACATAGCACATGTCAGGTTCATCAGCGAAATAGCAGATACCTTTGGCGCGAACAACGTCACGAGGCCATTTTCTGGCTACAAATTCATCAAAGAGAGCTAGGTCGAATGCCTTACGGCGATAATATACGAAGGTTCCGATACCATATTCCTCAACTTCGCCACCTTCGTGGTCATGGTCGTGGTCGTGGTGATGATGATGACCGTGTTCATGATCCCCATGGTGGTGATGCTCATGCTCGTCATCATCTTCATCATGGTGGTGATGCTCATGCTCATGCTCTTCTTCCTCATGCTCCTCTCCTCCGTTTCGCTCAGATTCGATTTCCTGAATCCAGCCTGCTGATGTAGCAACAGTCTGCCAGTCAAACTTGTGAGTATTGACAATCAAATCGAGATCTACATCGCCATAGTTGCATTCGAAGATTTCTGCCTTAGGCTGGATGGCGCGGATAATCTGCTTGAGATGTTCCAGCTCCTTAGGCTCTACCTCTGCAGCCTTGTTTAAGAGGATGATATTACAGAATTCTATCTGCTGGATAACAAGTGAAGCCAGATCTTCCTCGTCAAGATTAGACTTCATCAGATCTGAACCATTTGCAAACTCATCCTTCATACGTAGAGCATCTACGACGGTTACAATGCTGTCGAGACGCAAGATACCATTCTTGATATACTGAGGTCCCAATGATGGGATAGAGCAGATGGTCTGGGCTATAGGAGCAGGTTCGCAGATTCCACTAGCTTCGATTACAATATAGTCAAAGCGCTTCATGTCTACGATTTCCTTCAACTGTTCAACCAAGTCCATTTTGAGCGTGCAGCAGATGCAACCGTTCTGTAATGAAACAAGCGAGTCATCTTTCTGGCCCACTACGCCACCTTTCTCTATGAGTGCTGCATCAATGTTAACCTCACCGATATCATTTACAATAACAGCGAATTTAATACCTTTCTTATTTGCCAAAATTTTATTTAGCAGTGTGGTCTTACCACTGCCAAGGTAACCTGTGAGTAGGAGTACCGGAACTTCCTTGTTGTTCATCATTGTAATCAATTAAATTCAATATATATATTTATAGATTATTTGCTGGTAATCTATAATTCCAAATTATTTTCTGTAATTCTCAAGTCCCTTGTGCAGGAAATCGAGATAGGCACTGACGTCCTCCTTGAAGCTGAATGCTGCATTCAACGGCTTGCCATCGTTGTCTACTGGTACGTAGAAAGGCTGGGCATTGGCGCCAAATTTACTTGCCTGCAGATAGCTCCACTTGTCTCCGATGGTACGGAGTGTGCGCTTCTCTCCATTGAATTCTACTTCCATAGGCTGAGGCAACGGAGTCTTGTCATCTACATAAAGAGAGATGAGAACATAATCCTTGGTCAGAATATCAGCAACGGTAGGATCAGTCCATACAGATGCTTCCATTTTACGGCAGTTTACGCAGCCAAAACCTGTGAAGTCAATGAGTACAGGCTTGCCGGCAGCTTTAGCTGCAGCCATACCGGTTTCGTAGTCTTTGTAAGCTGGTTCTACGGTCTTGGTATTGAGATTGAAATCCTGTGTATTGATAGGTGGAGCGAAAGCGCTGACAGCCTTGCAAGGTGCACCCCAAAGTCCAGGAATCATATATACAGAGAAAGCCAAAGAGCAGAGACCGAGCATGATGCAAGGTACAGGCATAGGCTTCTGGATGTCGCCACCAATGGCATCAACCTGGAACTTCAACTTGCCGATGAGATAGAGACCCAAGAGACCGAAGATGACAATCCAGAGAGAGAGGAATACCTCACGGTCAAGAATGTGCCAGCCGTATGCCAAATCGGCAACAGAGAGGAACTTCAAAGAGAAAGCCAACTCGATAAAGCCGAGAACAATCTTCACTGTTTCCATCCATGAACCTGACTTTGGAGCAGACTTCAACCATGATGGGAACAAGGCGAAGAGGGTAAATGGAAGAGCCAAGGCAAGAGCGAAACCAAACATACCAATGGTAGGAGCCAGCCAATCGCCAGAAGTAACAGTCTGTACTAAAAGCAATCCGATGATAGGAGCGGTACAAGAGAAGCTTACGAGCACGAGCGTGAAAGCCATCAGGAAGATGCTGATCATACCTGTAGTGCTGGAAGCCTTGCTGTCTACGGCATTTCCCCAACTGTCTGGCAATTTGATTTCAAACCATCCAAAGAAAGAGAAAGCAAAAACAGCCAAGAGCAGGAAGAGGATGATATTGAATACGGCACTGGTGCTGAGTGCATTCAAGGTGCTAGGACCTGCAATGGCTGTAACGGCAAGACCGAGAACCAAATAGATGACAACAATGCTCAATCCGTATGTACAAGCATCGCGAATACCCTTTTTCTTATCGTTCTTAGCTCGTTTGAGGAAGAAGCTTACAGTCATAGGGATGATAGGCCAGATACATGGCATGACAAGTGCTAGAAGTCCGCCTACAAAGCCAATGATAAAGATATAGAAGAGTGAGTGGTTTGCAATGTCGTTATTGCCACCGAAAGTCTGAAGCTCTTTTACTACCGGAGCCCACCAGGCCTTTGCGTCATCACTATCTACAGAGAATGCAGCATCGATATTGGCTGTACTGTCCATCTTTTCAGCTACTCCCTGAAGTGAAGAAGAGTCGGTGTTGGCGTTGACGGCATCAATGACTTCAGGACCGTTAGCCTTGGTAGCTTCCTTACTGTCAGTCTCAGCCTTGCCATCTACTGCTGGAGATTTTCCACTCTTCTTGAAACTTGCCTCGCTAGGAGGAAGGCAATTCTGGTCGCTGCACGCACCGTATTCAACGTATGCATCGATATGGTAGTTTGGCTTGACAAACTTTACTTTCTGAACGAAGGTAACGCTGCCTTCAAAATAACGTAGCTTCATCTCGAAGAGTGGGTCAAACTTACTGATCTCGTTACCACGAGCTTGGAGTTTGCCAACCAGCTCTACACCGTCCATCTTGTTGACATTGAAAGTAGCTGAGATAGGTCCGTCTGCTCCCAATCCTGTAGAATAGACATGCCATCCCGATTGGATTTTACCATTAAATACGATTTCCGCTATTGCGGTACCATTGGTCTTGAGCGAAGTAGAGAACTTGACTGGGTTCACCATCTGCGCCTGCGCCAACATTACTACTAGGAGTAATTGTAAAACTGCAAAAATTTTTTTCATTTCTATATTTGTACTAATTTTGATTGCAAAGTTACGAAATAATACTTATAAATGCGCCTATAATTTTGATTCGGGTATAGGTCTTTTTATTTTTTTAAGAAAAAATGCTATAAAAACATCTGTTATTCTTGGTGGTTAACCTTTTTTTCTGTAATTTTGCGCAAAAATTTAGTATGCAGAAGAGAATACTGTACATATTCTGTCTTTGGATAGCCACCATGAGTATCATGCTATCTACGGTGATGATACATCATCACCACAAAGGGCGTATCTGTATGGTAGAAGAACAATGTGAGCAGGACGGCAATATCAATGATGAGCATACTGAGCATCATGATCAGGAGAGCGAAGGTGATCGTGAGAACTGTAGCGTTCGTCAAATGCATCAGTTTGTAGTCAATTCCAAGGTGGTGAAGAATATCCGCAAGTTGCTGGTAGATGAGAACCATCAGTTTGTGGTCTTGTCTTGTCCTTCCCTTTTAACCCTCCCTCGTCTCTTACTCATTTCAGTGAGATGGCAGCATGTGGCTGCTTCTCCTCTTGCTGAGGAACTGGCGGCAGGCTATAGCAGACGGGGACCTCCTTCTATTTTATGATTTTACAAGTTTGCCACTTGGTTGCAGAAATCGGTTTGAAGATTTGAATGCAACTGAGTTGCAAGATTTTTTGTGTACTTTTGCCAACGGATTTCTGATAAGATTCGTTGTGTGAAACTGTAGTGTAGAATTATAAAATAGAAGAAAAGACAAACATGAAAAGAGTCATTTTGATTGTCGCTGTTACGGCGATAGCCTGGGCTGGATTCGCTTTCTTTGCGAAACAGACCGGTTCTGAGGCTCATGCACACGAGGAGCATGAGCATGAAGAAGTAGATTTTGATCATATCCCGTTGACAGCCAAGCAGGTCAGTACCGTAGATTTGAAGATGGGTGAGGCTGTGGAGCGCGAGATGGATGCCACCATAGAAGCGAAAGGATCGCTCGTACTGCGTGCACAGGCGATGGGTGATGTTGCCTCTTTGATGGGCGGTATCGTGAAATCTATTTTTGTAAAAGAAGGGCAGCTTGTTCATAAAGGACAGGTTGTTGCTACCGTTGAAAATACAGATGTGGTAAGTCTTCAGCGTGAGTATTACTCTGCTGCCAAGGAGTGTGAACTTGCCAAGGCTGATTGGGAGCGCCAACTTCTGCTCAGTAAGCAGGGAGCAGGTGTGAAACGCACCTTACAGCAGACCCGGAAAGATTACCAAGTGGCTCATGCCAATCTTTTGGGTATTGGCAGACAGCTCGCTCAGATGGGCATTTCTACTTCGGCTGTTGCCAAAGGTAAGTTTACTACGGCTTTTCCTCTTCGTGCACCTATCTCCGGTGTTGTCAGTCAGTTGACGGCAAGTTTGGGCAGTTATGCAGATATGCAGACTCCGCTGATGAAAATTCGCAATACTCAGGCAGTGGAATGCGATCTGAATGTTTTTGAGAAAGATTTGGCCAAGGTGAAGGTGGGTAATCGCGTAACTTTCTCTTTGACCAATCAACCTGGAGTCAAGCTGTCTGGTACAGTTTATGGTATGAACCAATACTTTAACGACGGTTCGAAATCTGTTGCTGTTCATGTAAAAATGGATGATGCGTCATTGAAAACAAGTCGTATCAATCATATCAAACTCTTTGATGGTATGTATGTGAGTGGACAGATTGCTACTGGTTCACAGCGATGTCTTGCCTTGCCTTCTGAAGCAATTGTTTCTACCGATGGTAAGCAGTACGTCTTTGCCCTCAATGGAGAACCAAAGAAGGGTGAGTATAGTTTCTCCCGACATGAGGTTAGCACTGGCATAACAGGCGGTGGATTTACAGAAGTGAAGCTTTGCGACCATCTGAAGGCTGGCAAGAAGATAGTTACCGACAATGCGTTTTATCTTGCATCGCTTACAGGAGAACATGGTGAACATGCCCACTAAGCTTTAGTTGATGATTCATTAATTGACAGTAAACGAATTTAGATTAAAGCTTATGTTTCAGAAATTGATTACTTATTCCATTCGCCATAAGCTGGTGATTGGAGTTCTCTCTATAGCCCTAATGGTATGGGGCATCTGGTCGCTTGTTCATCTTCCTTTCGATTCTACTCCTGATATTACCGATAATCAGGTACAGGTGATAACCCAAGCCCCTTCTCTCGGAGCGCAGGAAGTGGAACAATATGTTACCACTCCTGTGGAAATGGCGCTCGCCAATATTCCTAGGCTTCAGGAACGTAGAAGTATTTCCCGTAGCGGTCTCTCCGTCATCACCTTGGTGTTTGATGATCAAGCAGATATCTATTGGGCTCGTTCGCAGGTGAGTCAAGTACTGGCTCAGGTAGAGAAAGAGTTGCCAAAGAATACTGATACTGAAATGGGACCGATTGCTACCGGATTGGGTGAAATCTACCATTATACGGTAAGAGCCAAGGATGGATATGAACATAAATACTCTCTTACCCAATTGCGAACTTTGCAGGACTGGATAGTAAGAAAGCAGCTTTCGGGAACTCCCGGTGTTGCTGAAGTGAGTGGTTGGGGCGGTTATGTGAAGCAATATGAGGTGGCAGTGAATACAGACCAGCTGAATGCCAACAATATTACCGTTAGCGAAGTGTTTGATGCGCTAGAAAAGAACAATGCCAATACCGGTGGAAGCTATATCGAAGAAAATGCCAACCAATATTATATCCGTGGTATCGGAACCGTCAAGAGTTTGGAGGATATTGCCAATATCACGGTGAAGACAGTTGGCGGTACACCGGTTAAGGTGAGCGATGTAGCAAAGGTTCAATTGGGGCATGCTACCCGGTTTGGTGCTGTTACCCGCAATGGAGAAGGTGAAGTCGTAGCTGGTATTGCCATCATGCTGAAGGGTGAAAACTTTCAGGAAGTAAGTCGGAATGTGAAGGAGCGCATTCTGCAGATTCAGAAATCGCTGCCTGAAGGCGTTGTGATAGAGCCGTTCATTGACCGTACCAACCTGGTGGATAGAGTAGAGGGTACCATCGCCAGAAACCTTATTGAGGGTGGACTCATTGTTATCTTTGTGCTGGTTATCTTTTTGGGTAATTGGCGTGCAGGTTTGGTGGTTGCCAGCGTGATTCCGCTCAGTATGCTCTTTGCCTTCGGTATGATGAAGACTTTCGGTATTGATGGCAATCTGATGTCGCTCGGAGCTATCGATTTTGGAATGATAGTGGATTCAGCCGTTATCATTGTTGAGGCGGTAGTTACACATATTAATACAGGTCATTTTTCACAGCCCGAAGTGAGGGCAGCTTATCTGGCTCAAAGTCAGAATGGCGGACAGAATATTCCATTTGCCCTTACCCAGAGTCAGATGGATGAAGAGGTGCATTTTTCTGCTTCTCGCATCCGTCAGAGTGCTGCGTTCGGTGAAATCATGATTATGATAGTGTATATTCCGCTGATGACCTTGGTGGGGATTGAAGGCAAGATGTTCCGTCCGATGGCGCTGACTGTTTTCTTCGCCATTCTTGGTGCTTTCATTCTTTCGCTTACTTATGTGCCAATGCTCAGCTCACTGTTGTTGAGTCGTAAAGTTCATAACCGAAAGACATTCTCTGACAAGATGATAGAGAAGCTCCAGGGGTGGTATCGGCCGGTTCTCGACTGGGTGCTGGCTCGCAATAAAGATGTCATTACTGCCGCTATCGGATTGTTCTGTGTGAGTATCGTTGGTTTCAAGTTCCTTGGAGGTGAGTTTATTCCTAGTTTGGAAGAAGGTGATTTCGCTGTAGAGATGAGTATGTCACAAGGTACTTCGCTCTCTCAGATGGTAGAGAGCTGTACCAAGGCAGAAAAGCTGCTGAAGGCGCAGTATCCGGAAGTCAAACAGGTGGTGAGCCGCATTGGTAGTGCAGAGATTCCTACAGACCCGATGCCTGTAGAACGTGCTGACATCATGATTGCCCTCAAACCGAAGGCAGAATGGACGTCTGCAAAAACTACTCCGGAGTTGATGGAGAAGATGGAGGAAACTTTGAAGGCGATTCCTGGTTTGGAAGCTGAGATTTCGCAACCTATACAGATGCGTAACAATGAGTTGCTGACGGGTATCAAGCAGGATGTGGCTATCAAAATCTTCGGTGAGGATCTTGATGTCTTGACTTCTGAAGCCGGTAAGGTGAAGAAGATGATAGAGCGTGTACCGGGTGTGAGTGGCATTTTTGTAGAGGAAGTATCGGGTTTGCCTCAGATTCAGGTGAAATACAATCATGAACGCATGGCTTCTTATGGAGTGAGCGTAGATGAAATCAATCAGGTCTTGGAAACCACCTTTGCCGGAGCTGTATCTGGCGCACTTTATGAAGGTGACAAGAAGTTTGATATTGTGCTTCGTATGGATCCTTCTCAGCGTAATGCAGAGTCCTTGCAGGAATTGAGTATTCCATTGGCTGATGGTTCTAAGATTCCTATTTCACAAGTTGCGGATATCGTGTATGAGCCAGCTCCGGCACAGGTGTCTCACGAAAATGGAGCCCGTCGCATCTATGTAGGATTCAACGTGAAGGGCAGAGATGTGCAGAGTACCGTTGAAGATATACAGGAAATTCTTGATGAAAAGTTGAAGCTGCCGGATGGCTACTATTATAATTATGGTGGCGAGTTTGAAAACCTGCAGAGTGCAACCCAGCGTCTGATGGTCGTAATACCGATAGCGCTTGTCATCATTTTGCTGCTGCTCTATGCTACGGTCAAGAATGTTCGTGAGTCGCTCTTTGTGTTCTCTGCCATTCCTTTGGCTGCAATCGGTGGTGTATGGGCTTTATGGTTCAGGGGTATGCCGTTTAGTATTTCGGCTGGTGTTGGATTCATTGCTCTTTTTGGTGTGGCAGTTCTCAATGGCATTGTACTCATCGGACAGATGAATCAGATGCAGCGTGAAGAGAAGGCTTCGCCTGATAACACTTCTGCCAATCTCTCTGAAGTGATTCATCATCGTATCATCGAGAGTTGTATGGTTCGTTTGCGCCCTGTCTTAATGACAGCTCTTGTTGCTTCTATGGGCTTCTTGCCAATGGCACTTTCGCAGGGTGATGGTGCTGAGGTGCAGCGTCCGTTGGCTACAGTTGTGATAGGTGGTTTGATAACGAGTACGTTGCTCACATTGCTTGTGTTGCCAGCCATCTACAAGACTTTTACTAAAAAATAATTTATCATGATGAAGTATATAGAAATATTTAGAAAGGTACTGTTTTATGCCATCATATTGTTGTTGCCAGGAACAGTTCATGCCCAGCTTTTTGATGCGAGTCTGCCAGGTAAGAAAATGACTTTGCAGCAATGCTTTGATTTGGCTGAACAGCAGAATGTTTTGCTTCAGGCAGGAAGGAAAACGATAGAACGTGCCAAGGTAATGGAAGGAACAGCTTGGGATGTAGATAAAACCGAGGTGGCTTTCTCTCAGAATCCGGCTTCGAGCGGTGATACAGATAATGGACTTACCTTTTCACAGAGCATTGATTTTCCAACTGTCTATGCAGCTAGGAAGAAACAGTTGAAAGCAGAGACGCAGGCGGAAAAAAGCAGATTGAATGTGTCCAGGCAACAGTTGAAGCAGGAAATTGCTTCTACTTACTATGCGATGCTGTATCAGACCTATCGTCTGAGTATTCTTCAACGTCTTGATTCTATACTGAATCGTTATTGTGATATTGCCGGTAAGCGATACAAGGCAGGCGAAACCCGACAGTTGGAAGTACTTACCTCAGAGCGTCTGCGTGATGAGAATCTGCTGGAAATGAGAAATGTGAAGTCGGAGGCAGAGAATCTGCAGATGATTTTGATGAATCTTCTGAATTCTGACCAGCCTATATTGCCGTCAGAGTCTCATCTTATCATATTGGATTCATCTATCAGTAGTTCGTTTAATTACCAGCAGACGGCTGATGCCCAGTATCAGCAGGATCGTTTGAGGGCACTCGACCAGGAGATAAAAAGTGCAAAGACCGGTTATGCGCCTTCGCTTTCTCTGGCTTTGCGTTCGCAGTTGCTGATTTCCAGCTGGGATCCATATCATATCGACCGTCAGCGTTTTACAGAAGGTAATTTCTTTGGTTTTGAAATTGGTGTGGGGGTACCTCTTTTTTATGGTGCCACCAAGGCCAAGGTGAAGGCCGCAAGGAAAGACCGGGAGCTGGCAGAGCTGAATATGCAGCAGGAACGCCGCGAGAAAGAACGTGATTACCGGTTGGGGTATAACCGTTTACAGAATGCCACGAAGAAGTTGCAATATTACAATGGTGAGAATATTGATAAAGCCAATGAGATAGTTCGTCTGAGTACCACGGAATATGAGAATGGTGAAATCAATTATGTGGAATATGTGAATGCCTTAAAGGAGGCAATCGATATGAGAATGAAACAAGCCGATATTATCAATGAATACAATGAAGCTGTACTTGCCTTGATGGCGCTTAATAATAGCTTGTAGAATTTACATGAAAAGTAAAGCCCCTGTGCTCTTTGTAGGCACAGGGGCTTCGCTTTATATTTTTAATGAAGTGTTATTGACTCTTCATTTTTTTATTTGAAAGTCAACTCGTCCTTACCTGGGCATTTTCCGACATTGATGATGCTTCCCTTTTTCAATTTACCCTGCATCAGCAATTCGCAGATTCCATCTTCTATATAAGTTTGGATGGCGCGCTTCAATGGACGAGCACCAAATTGTACATCATATCCCTTCTCTGCAACCAGCTGTTTTGCCTTTTCTGTAATCTGGAAGCCATAACCCATATCGTTGATGCGCTTGATGAGCGAACTGAGTTCCAGGTCAATGATTCGCTTGATGGCATTGATGTCGAGCTGGTCGAAGGTGATGATCTCGTCAAGACGATTCAGAAATTCAGGTGCAAACTGCTTGCTCAGGCTCTTCTGTATCACATTGCGGGCGTATTCCTTATCTGTGTCCGACATGTTGGCTACATTTCCTATGCTTCCAGACTTGAAGCCGACACCTTTACCGAACTCTTTTAACTGACGGGTTCCTGCATTCGAAGTCATAATGATGATGGTATTGCGAAAATCGATGAGACGGCCGTTGCCATCTGTGAGTCTACCTTCGTCAAGTACCTGCAGAAGCATGTTGAAAATCTTGCCGCTAGCTTTCTCTATCTCATCGAGCAAGACGATGCTGTAAGGTTTGCGTCTAACCTTTTCGGTCAGTTGTCCACCTTCATTGTATCCTACGTATCCTGGAGGTGCACCTACCAGTCTGGATGAGTTGAAATCATCAGCATATTCGCTCATGTCGATGCGGATCAGAGCATTGGAATCTCCGTAAACTTCTTCTGCAAGTTTTTTTGCCAGGTATGTCTTTCCGACACCTGTAGGACCTAGGAACATAAATACACCAATAGGGTGATTAGGATCTCTCAAGCCCATTCGATTGCGCTGTATTGCTTTTACAATCTTGTCTACGGCATTATCTTGTGCGATAACCTTGCTCTTCAATTTATCAGCCATCTTCAAGAGTCGGTTATTCTCGGCCTCAGCCATACGTTGTACCGGAACGCCAGTCATTTTACTCACCACGGCAGTAATGTCGTCTACTTTTACTGGTGTACGGTGACTGTCGTTTTCTCCGTTTTGCCATTTCTCTCTGGCACGTGCCAACATCTTCTCCATTTGGGCTTGTTGGTCACGATATGCTGCTGCCAATTCATAGTTTTGATTTACTACGGCATTTTGCTTATTCGTAACCAATACTTCTAGATTGTGCTCTAATTCCAAAATATCATCAGGAATGCTTGCATTCTTAAGATGTACGCGCGAGCCAACCTCGTCAAGAATGTCTATAGCCTTATCTGGGAAGAAACGGTCTGTAATATATCTGTCGGTCAGCTTAACACATGTTTCCAACGCTTCATCACTATAGGTAACCTCATGGAATTTCTCATAGGTACCCTTGATGTTATGAAGTATCCGCAGTGTCTCCTCCGGTGTTGTCGGATTGATGATTATCTTTTGGAATCGTCGTTCCAGTGCACCGTCTTTCTCAATACTCTTGCGATATTCGTCCAGTGTTGTTGCGCCGATGCATTGTATTACTCCACGAGCCAGAGCCGGTTTCAGGATGTTGGCTGCGTCCATGGCACCTTCTGCTCCTCCGGCACCAATGAGTGTATGAATTTCATCGATGAACAGGATGATTTCCGGGTGCGTCTCCAGTTCGTTCACGATTCCCTTGATACGTTCTTCGAAAGAACCGCGATATTTGGTGCCAGCAACAAGACCTGTTAGATCCAGGCTGATGACACGCTTATCAAAAAGGAGAGGGGCAGACTGGTGGTTCTTGATGAGTTGGGCTAAACCTTCAACGATAGCACTCTTACCCACACCTGGTTCACCAATGAGAACAGGATTGTTCTTCTTGCGGCGTCCCAGAATCTCCATCACTCTCTGCACCTCGTTTTCTCTTCCAACCATTGGGTCGAGAATTCCCTTTGCTGCGTCCTGAGTTAAGTCATGGCCATATTTGTCAATGAAAGGAGTGTTTGTCTTAGCCTTTTTCCCCTCTTTCTTAGCTGTTTTCTTATTTTCTTCAGGATTGGTGTTGAGGTCCAGGGGCTCATCGTCAGAATCCAGGAGGTTAGCTTTCGGACGTTTGCTTATCTGTTCCATATCTTCTTCTGGTTCTGTTTCGTCATTTTCGTTATTTTCCTGTACAGCCAAGTCACTTTCATCATGAGTTTCCTCAATGTCAGCTTCTGTAATTTCATCTGTTTCCATTTCTGCATCTTCAGCCTCAGCAATCTCTTCTGTCTGGTGCTCTGCTTCATCATCGGCTTTTCTGTTCAGGCTTTTCAGATACTCTCTGAGACTATCGTATGTGATTCCATTGTCGGAAAGCAAACTGGAAATAGAACTGTTGTTCTGTTTGAGCAGAGCCAGAAGCACATGCTTAGGTTCTACATAAGGTGAATTGTCGCAGATATAAGCTTCCTTTATGGCATTGCGCATCAGCTCGGAAGCAGTCGCATCCAAGGAAGGAGCCCCCTGTTCTGATTCTTCAGAGTTGGAATTTGGCGCTTTCGCAATTTCTTGATTGAGTGAATTTTCAAGAACGTTGATATCGACCCTAAATCCTGTCTCCAATATGTAGTTAATCTCTTTGTTCTTTTGCACAAATTCCAGGATTAGATGTTCTATCGTAATCTTGTTGCCATGGCGGCGAGCTACATTCTCACCACACTGTGCTAGAATCTTCTGTATATGTTCAAATGGATTTTGCATATTCTATATTCCTTTCTTAATAAAGTAGTGCAAAGTTACAAATTATTTTGGTATTAACAAACCTCCAGCCAACTTTTTTTCTTCCTCAAAAGACAAATAATGCTAAAAGATTCATTTTTTTTGCATATAAAGCGTTTGGATATGGATATTTTTTCGTATCTTTGTCGAGATTTTTGGAGAGGCAAAACGGCTTAGAACGCAAATAAATGCCCTTCTGAGCGATTTTCCATTAAAATCATGGTAATAAAAATACATAAACATAAATATAAGAAATGGACGAAAATCAGACAATGGATCATGATAGAATCATGAAAATCAACATTGAGGAGGAGATGAAGTCTAGCTACATCGACTATTCGATGTCAGTGATCG
>ERZ1023706.61-NODE-61-length-27461-cov-14.534883_pt1 | contig 27461 bp, 24 predicted proteins | sample MGYA00380351_ERZ1023706 | MGnify/ENA primary metagenome ERZ1023706 (study PRJEB33179, sample SAMN07449038) | human gut metagenome | biome: Human-gut; feature: Human associated habitat; material: Faeces | host: Homo sapiens | place: India:Kasaragod | collected...
TTATGAAACAAAGGAATACAGACATCGACTGGATAAGAGCCATACTCATTATTCTCATGATATTGATTCATATCGTGAGTGTTGGCAACGCATACCCCCAGCTCAAGGCAGGCATTCTCTCGTTCATGATGCCTACCTTCCTCATCATCACGGGCTATCTCGTGAATATCGAGAAAAGCCCAAAGGAGATGGGAAGATACCTGATGTGTCTCGCCTTGCCTTACGTCATCATGGTAACCGGTTTCTCTGTCCTCTCCTATTTCATGCCGGTGAGAGATGGCATCACGGAACTGTCACTCTCTCAGATTTGTGAGAAGATATTCGTTACTTCCATCGGTCCCTATTGGTTCATTCAGACCATGATTATCTGCGGCATTCTCTATTACGTCAGTTTCAAGGGAGCAACCTGGGGAGCCCTCAGACAGGGAAAAACGACGATGAGCACCACCACAAGCCTCTTTATCTTCGCCACCCTACTCCTGCTCCTGTCCAAGACACCCGCTCTTTCGCCCAGTGCCGCCACCTATTATTTCATCGGAGCGGTACTCAGACAATGCCATATCGACTTTGACAGGATATTCCGTCCTTCACCGGTTGCCCTGCTGCTCTGGATCAACTTGCTGGGCTTAGAAGAATGGTACGACTGGGGCACGCTCGCCATCGTATTCTCCTGCTGGTGCTGCATTTCATCCCTGATGTGGATACACAGCCTCATCAAACGCCTACAGGATAATGCCTGCGTCCGAAAGACAGAAGACACCTTATTATATATAGGCCGCAACACGCTGCCCATCTACCTCTTCCACCCTATCTTTACGATGGCAGCCAAGTTCTATCATCCCCTCTTTAGCTGGGACAGGAGCGAAATCTGTTTTGCCCTCGTTACCATTTTCATCGCTATAGCCGGAAGCATCGGCATCGCCAAGATGATGGAGAAGACCCATCTGGCTTATCTCTTCGGAAAAGGAAAGATGCTGAGATAAATAATACCACGATATATTTGGTAATTTGGAGATTTTGAAGTACTTTTGCAACATGAATATCAAGAACAAGATAAATAATATGGATGATGACAAGCGAGAGAAGCTGGGCGAAGTCATCAGATTCGGAATCGTAGGCGGACTGGCTACAGTACTGCAATATGTCATCTACCTGGCTATGATGCCGGCACTGACCCATTTCATCCCCAACATGGGCGACCACAGTCTGGCTACCACAGCCAACACCATCGCCTACATCGTGAGTTTCATCTTCAATTTCATCGCCAGCACCCGCTATACATTTAAGGTAAAGGCGAATGCCAAGCGCGGAGCAGGATTCACCCTCTCCCACATCGTCAATTACTCGATGCAGACCCTCTGCCTCAACCTCTTCGTAGGCTTGGGTCTAGCCAAACAGCTGGCTATGATACCCACCCTCTGCATCTGCATCCCGGTAAACTTTCTCCTGGTAAGGTTCTTCCTGAAGAAATAAGGGGATTCCCAAAACACGATAAAAGAAAGATATGAAAAAGATATTCGATATTTTTAAAATCAAGAAAGAGGAAAGAGTTTCAGCACTCGTCGCACTCATCATAGCATGTGCCCTCAATGCCCTGACTGTCATCAAATACCACAGCCAGTTCTCGCAGATTACAGAGAATTATCACAAACTCTTTGTCAAGACCTTCCATGTAGCAGGTTTCGACCCGCTTACCTATAGCATCGTATCTCACTGGGACACAGAATATAACGTATACCGCCACCCGCTACTGGCGTTCTTCATGTATATCCCGAATCAGATAAATCAAGGATTGATGATGCTTACCGGCATCAACTGCGTTCAGTTTGTCGTGGGAGCTATCCTGGCGTTCTGCGCCTTCTATTCCTTCATTTTCCTTTACCGTATATTCAGAGAAGTGATTGGTACAGAGCGCTTTGATGCCAATCTGCTCTCTGCCTTCTATTTCTCTTTCGCCTATGTGATGGTTTCAGCGATGGTACCCGACCATTTCATCATGTCGATGATCATACTCCTCTGCACCCTGTATATCACAGGCGTATGCATGAAGAAAGGCAGACAGCTTACCATCTGGCAGACTATCCTGCTCTTTGTATTTACAGCGGGCGTATCGCTCAACAATGGTCTGAAGACCTATCTTGCTGCCCTCTTCACCAATGGCAGAAAGTTCTTCAGTATCAAATACTTCCTGATAGGAGTCATCCTTCCTGCAGCCCTCATGTGGGGCTTTGCAAGATGGGAATACCGCACCTTCGTATGGCCTAAGGAGATGGCAAGACACGAGGCTAAGATGAAGAAAAACAAGGAAGCCACAGCCAAGATTTACCAGCAATACAGCGACAGCACTGGCGTGAAAGACTCGGCAAAGGTAGAAGCTGCCGTCAGGAAAATCATCAAGGATAAAGCGCATGCCAAATATGTTCGTGACCATAAACAGATATGGAACAAGAACACGGGCAAGCCTATCGCCAAGGGAGAATTCATGAACTGGACCGACAAGACGACCTCTCGCTCGCAAACTCTGGTCGAGAATTTCTTCGGTGAAAGCATCATGCTGCACCAGCAGAACCTTCTGGGCGATGTATTGCGCAACCGTCCGGTTATCGTGAAATACCAGTCTGCGGTCAATTATGCGGTAGAGGCATTCATCGTTGTGCTTTTCTTACTTGGCATCCTTGCCGGAAGAAAATCAAAGTTCCTCTGGCTCACCCTGACATTCTTTCTGATGGATGCTGCCCTCCATATCGGTTTGGGCTTCGGTATCAACGAGGTATATATCATGACTGCCCACTATATGTATGCCCTTCCTATCGCCATCGCCTTCCTGGCGCTCAAGGCAAAAGGAAAGAACCTGAAATGGGCCTTCAGAGGATTGATGCTCGCCATCACCCTCTATCTGTGGATAAGCAACGGATATCTGCTGGTAGGCTACATGCTAGGATAAATATTAGCAAGAAGCCTTGATCCAGCGGATGATATCCTCATGCTTCATATCAAACTTACGGGCAAAGAGGCGGTTGCTTTGTTCCAGCTCCTCTTTGTCTGCCAAAGTCCAGACGTATGGATTGCCCCGTTTCCAGTCGATAAGTCGCATGCAGCCCTCATATTCATCTTTTTCTGAATACAAGGCGGCCCGGAAATCGGGATGATTCCATACCAGGGTTTGCAGGAAGAACTCATCAGGGCAGAAAGTATAATTGAATCTTTTCAATACAAACGGCTTCTGGCTCACCACATACTCCACACATGCCTGCGTGATGCTCACCCAGTTGGCACCCTTGGCAAAATCCATCTTCTGGCGATGCAGGAACGGCATGAGCAGCATCGAAAGATATTTATTCAGTCGCCTGGTAATGGCATTCAAAGTCCCATACTTCGAGCGGGTAAGACTGGTAAATAGCCAATAACGCATCATCTTCCGGCGGCAATCCCATTCAAATTCCTCACCATGATTGATGCCCACAAACTCCTTACCCTGATGCTCCCCAAAGAACTGATGGATGTAATCCTGCGATTTGATAGGTAAATCCTGACCACTCAGCAGATGGTAGTAGGCATAAGGTCCATGCTTCAAAGCCTCCTCGAAAAGCACATACTCCGCCTTAATCTGGCTCAGATTTCCCCAACGCACATCCACCCTCTGTTCCAATAAAAAGAGGCGTGCCTTGGAAAGAACCAGCGGTTCAGCACCATCCAGCATATCCGATTTCCGGTCGATATGCAGAAATATATCATTACGCTCATCATCGAGCATCGACAGCAATACCCTCAGAAGCGGTAAACTGCCATGAGCCATTATCAAAAAAGCATGTTTCATTGTCATTATTTATCTTTATTATCCAACTGTCCGTTCTGATGACTTTTTCATCATCATTGCGACAAAGATACACCAAATAAAAGAGAATACAAAATAAAACTCCGTTTTTATCAGAAAAAAGACACAAAATAGAGCCTTTCTTTTTGAATATTCAGAAAAAACAATTACTTTTGCAGCGCTAAGAAGGAGATGCGGCATGCATCAGCCCAGCAAAAAAATAATCAGAGAATGAACAATATATTTAGAATTAAAAAAGAAGAAAGGCTCTTTGCCTTGATTACACTCATCGTTATCATCGCCTTCAATGTGCTGATGATAACCTATCATTTTGATGATTTCGGCAAACCGAAAGCAGGATTCTGGACGCTCTTCACCAAAAACTTTCAGATTTCAGGTTTCGACCCTTACACCTACCTTACCCTCTCGAAGTGGAAGGTGTATTACACGGAGTATCGCCATCCCATGCTCCCTTTCTTCCTCTATCCTTTCTCGCTACTGAACGGCTGGCTGATAGAACTCACCTCCCGCAACTGGGCAACTATCATCGTGGCGGTGATGATGACATTCTTCTCCACCTACTCCACCCTCTTCTTCAGAAGAATCTTCAGAGAGGTGATGCAACTGAAGGCTATAGACAGCAATGTGCTCACAGCGATGCTTTTTTCCTTTGCCTACGTGCTGCTCGTCACCTTTGTGGATGACCATTTCGGCATGTCGCTTTTCTTCCTGTCGATGACACTTTATCTGGCAGGCAAACAGCAGCAGGAACACCGCAGCATGCCTTGGTGGCAAACAGCCCTGCTCTTTTTCTTCACGGCAGGCATCACGCTGAGCAATGGCGCCAAGACCTTCCTTGCCGCCCTCTTTACCAATGGCAAAAAACTCTTCCGTCCGAAATATCTGGCATTGGGCATCATCTTGCCTACCCTCCTGATAGGTGCAGCAGGCATTTACCAGAACAAGGCATTCATTATTCCTAATCGCCTGGAAGGAGAACGGCTCGTGGCTCAGAAAGCTGCTAAAGACAGTACTTTCAGGGCAAAAATGGACCAGAAACAGAAGCACGATAAGGCTATCGCTGGCAAGAATATCCAGAAACGAGGCATGCTTTCATGGGCAGATATGTCTATCTCCCGTTCTGAATCATTGGTTGAAAACGTTTTTGGCGAATCGCTTATTCTGCACAGAGAACATCTGCTGGAAGATATCCACAGCCACCGCCCGATATTCGTGAAATACCAGACACCCGTTCCTTATATCATAGAGGGTATCATCGTGATTCTGCTGTGTATGGGCTTTTGGATGGGAAGAAGATCGGCTTTTCTCTGGCTCACTGCCTCATGGGTGGCATGCGATGCCTTCATTCATCTGATAATGGGATTCGGACTGAACGAGGTTTATATTATGGCTGCCCATTGGGCGTTCATCATTCCGATCTGTATCGGATATATCATCAGAAACTGTAAGGAGAAATATCTGCCTTATCTTCGTGGAGGACTCGCCATCATCACCATCTTCCTGTTCTTCTATAACAGCACGCTGATATTCCAGTATCTCACAAGATAAAAAAAGAGAACCCGACAAGATAAAAAAGTATCTTAGATTAAAACCATCATGCTGAAAATAAGTATCTTAACCCCTATCTATGGAGTAGAAAAATATATCGAACAGTGCGCCCGTTCACTGTTCGAGCAGTCGTATGCGTCTATCGAATACATCTTTGTAGATGACTGTACCCCCGATAAAAGCATCGGCATTCTGCAAGCGCTCCTGAAAGAATATCCTGAAAGAGCACAACAGGTACGCATCATCCACCACGACAGAAACCGGGGCGTGGGAGCTGCAAGACAGACGGCACTGATGGCGGCTACAGGCGATTATCTTTTATTTGCCGATAGCGACGATATGCTGCCGGAAGATGCAGTTGAGAAGTTGGCAGGAAAAGCAGATAGTAGCCATGCCGACCTGATTGATGGCGGCTACCGGGAGTGGTGCGATGGGAAAGCAGGAATACTCCAGAAACCTTTTGATGTTTCTGATGAGAAACTGCTCAAACTGCTTGTCTGTCAGAACATCATCACCAACCGGCTGTGGGGCAGAATCTATAAGCGTTCGCTCATCATAGAACACAGGATATTCTTTGAAGAGGGCATCAACTATGCGGAAGATCTTTTCTGGAATGCCCAGTTCATGTTCTACGGCAAAAAGGTGAACATCGATGATGCGGTATATTATTACCGTACCGACAATGAGAAATCCTACAATCACAACATCTCTGAAAAGAATCTCCTGTCATACTTCAAATCAACCCGCCGACTCATCGATTTCTTCGAGCTGAACGATAAGAAGCATCAGTACCTCAGAGCCACAGAGATAGGCATCGTCAATGCCTACCGCTGGGCAGCAAACGCACAGGTAGCCTTCGAAAAGGTAGATCAGGCGCTCTACTACAAGCCTAAGAGCTGCCTCATCCGACTCATCATCAAGCTCATCAAAAAGGGGGTACCTGTCAAGAGGGTGAATCTTATCTACCTCGCTTACAGAAAGCTATACACTCTTCTAATATCTGCACCTTCAGCAGTTTCATGATACAGAAGTAGATGGTGGCTGAAACCAGCAGACGAACCAGCAGCAGGAGATAGATGTTCTGCAGGCTGCGGGTCATAAAATAGGTAACTACCATCGTGGCTGCCGCACAGAGCATGAATGGCAGTATATCCTTTGCCACATCCAGGAACCGCAATCCGGCAACACGCTTCATCATCCACTGCCAGACCAGAAGCCAGGCGATGATAAACACGGTATAGGCTATCACCATGGTCTGGATGCCATATTGATGACAGAACAACACCAAGGCGAGCAAACCCACTACCTGACCGATGTTGCACCACATATATACATCAGAACGCCCCTTGCTGATGGCCAGATTCTGATAAAGCGTGTAAATAGGCATAAAGGCACCGCTCACACAGAGAATCTGCAACAGCGGCACACTGGCTATCCATTTCTCATGAATCGTAATCAGGATGAATTCGCGTGATACCAAAGTCAAGCCGAACATCAAAGGGAAAGAAAGGAATGCCGTAAAACGGAGCATTTTTCTAAACACCAGCAACTCGCGGTTCTTATCGTCCTGGATAGAAGCCAAGACGGGCTGAGCTATCTGTCCCACCGTATTGGCAACAAACGAATTAGCCTTGGTGTCCCAGTTGTATGCCTGACTATAGTTACCCACATCATTAATCGGATAGAACCTGCCGAAGACAAAGGTCAACACATTGTTGCTCACCGTATTGATAATGTTGGTAACCAGAAGTTTCACGCTGAATCCGAACATCTTCCTCACCGGTCCGAAATCGATATGAAAGTTCGGGCGCCATCCCGTATAATAATATCTTCCTATATTCAGCACGAGGATAAAGATAACCTGCTGCCAGGCAAGACTCCAGTAAGCCATGCCGTTGAATGCCAGTACCAGTCCCACGACATTAGAACTGATCAGAGCCATGAAATTAACGATGGTAATCTCCTTGTTCATCATGTTCTTCATCATATATCCGTTTTGGGCGATGCCAAACGAAGAGATGAAGAAACTCAGGAACACGAAGCGCGACAGGGAGGTGAGACAAGGCTGATGGAAGAAATCTGCTATCAGCGGCGCACAGAAAAAGAGCACCACATACATGGTAAGACTCACCAGGACATTAAACCAGAACACCGAGTTATAATCGTTGTCGGTGGGTTTTCTGATATTCACCAGTGCCTGGGTAAACCCGCTACTCTGCAGATTGCCCGCTATCAGGGTGAATATGGTGAGGATGCCTATGATACCATAATCGGCTGGCGACAACAAACGCGCCAAGAAGATGCCAAAGAGGATATTGAGTACCTGGGTAGAGCCACTGTTCATAGCTCCCCAGAACAATCCCTTGGCGGTTTTTTCCTTTAATGATTCTGCCATCGTTTCTATCTGATAAATATGGAATATTACTTGTTTTTACTTTTTAGAATGCAAAAGTAGCATAAATAGTTTGAAGTTCAAAACTTTTTGCTTACTTTTGCAGCCGTAAAACAGAAAAAAGTATGGATATTAAGAACATCAAGAAGGAATGGAACGCCACAATACTCGATATATTGAAGGCTTTCATCGAAATCTGCAACAAGTATCACCTCAGATATTACTGTTGTGCCGGCACCGCCATCGGAGCCGCCCGTCACCACGGAATGATTCCCTGGGACGATGACATCGACGTACTGATGCCACGCCCCGACTACGACCGTCTGCTCGAAATCGCCAAGCATGAAGACTTTGGCAAATACGAGGTAGTAACTCCCTACAACAACGAGTCATACCCTCTGTATTTCTCCAAACTCGTGAATCGCGAAACCACCCTTATCGAGGAGAAGGAGCGTCCCTGCATCATCGGTCTTTACGTAGATATCTTCCCTCTTGATGCCACCGACGATGACCTGGAAACGGCAAAGGCGCTGTATCGCAAATACTCTAAGACCATCAACCGTCTGAACGCCGTAACCACCCACAATACTTTCTTTGAGTACATATCCCTGCTTCTGCACAAGGAAACCTGGGGCCGCTTTGCCATCAAGACGATCGCCTTCTTCTGCCGCAGGAAGATGCGCCACCGCCTCATCCAGCAGATGGACGAGATGAGTCACCGGTATGACTTCGATAAGGCGAAGAACGTACTGGTGAATACAGGTTCCTACCACTATAAGGAGATTTTCCCGAAGGAATGGCTCGGCAAGGGCAAGGAATTCCCGTTCGAGGATACCACCGTCTTGCTGCCGGAGCAGGCTGATACCTATCTGCGCCACTTCTTTGGCGACTATATGAAGTTTCCACCCGTAGAACAGAGAGTAGAGAAACACCTTCGCTACTATCTGAACATGGAAAAGCGGGAAACATGGGATGAGATTAAAAGAAAGCTTTAGCCTTCCCTCACTTCCTGCAAGGTATGTTCGAAACCTTCTTCTACATCAAAGAGCGGTTTCCAGCCTAAAGCCTTGAGTTTATCCGTACTGAAGGTTGCCTTGGTGATAGGCGTAGTATTGCCCTGCTGCGCATCCGCCTCAGGAATATCAAACACCACCTTTCTGTCCGCTTTCCGGGCTATCAGCTCTGCCAGTTGGCGGATGGAGATATTCGATTCTGAATGAGCCACATTATAGGCATTTGCCTTCTCTCCATCCAGCAGGAGGCGCAAGATGGCATGGGCGGCATCTACCACATAAAGCCAGGAGCGGAAAGCCTCACCCTTACTCTTCAGGACGATATCCTCACCCTTCAGAACATTGCGGATAAACTGGGCATACACCCTATTGTCACTCTCCGTAAAGCCTGGACCGTAGGTATGACTCAGTCTGGCTATCACCACATCGGCATCATACTCTGCTCCGTATGCCATGCAGAGCGTTTCGGCAGCACGTTTGGAAGATGGATAGCAGGCACGTACCGATGCACAATCCACATAGCCGCTGCTCTTCTCGGTAAATTCAGAGCCATCGCCCTCGCCATAGATTTCACCCGAAGAGATATAAACCATGCGCTGCATGCGGTGACTCAATCCATATTCCAGCAGGTTGGATACGCCGTTGATGTTTGCCTTCATCACCTCTACAGGGTTCTGCTTAAAGAAGTTAGGACTCGCATTGCTGGCTGCATCGATGATGTAATCAGCGCCCTCAGCCAACTCATTATAGACTGGTTCCCCTATCATCCTGTCCATGCTCTTGATGACAGGTTGGGTAACGTCTATCTCTGCAAAGAAGAAAGATTCATCCTCCCAATAGGCAGCAAACTTCTGTCGGGCACGTTCCTTGTTTCTTCCGGCTGCTATCACCTTGTAGCACCGGGCAGGATTCTGCATCAGCACATCAACCACACAGCCTCCTACCAATCCTGTAGCACCAGCCACAAGAATGGTCTTGCCATGCAGACGCTCCAATTCCAAACCTTCCCGGAAAAGGCGCGCTATATCTTCCTTATATGGTGAATTTCCTATCATAACATGTTTATTTTAACCAAGCCTCAGGCTGAACCTTCATCAGTGCCTTCAGTATCTCCAGATCCTCAACGGTGGTTATCTTGATGTTCTTCTCTGAACCAGGCACGATATGCATCTGTCTGCCTCCCAGTTCTGCCATCAGGGTACAGGATGCCACCGAATTGGCGATACCCTTCTCCTTAGCCTCTTCGTGGGCTGCTATCAGATTGCCCAAACGGAAGGTCTGGGGTGTCTGGGTACGGATCAGTTTGTCGCGCGGAATACTGGTGTTGGTCGTGAAACCATCTTCGCTCTCCAGGATAGCCTCTCTACATTTGATACCCGTAATGGCATAGCCATACTTCTGGCAGATGGCGATATTGGATGAGATGATGTCTTGCGACAAGAGTGGGCGCACAGCATCATGCACCAGCACCAGATCGTCATCACCGCATCCCGCCTCTTTCAAGCCATAGATACCATTGTGGATCGACTCCTGACCATTGCTTCCGCCAGGGAATATCCATTTCAGCTTGGTAATGCAGAACTGGTTGGCATACGACTGCAGTACCGTTTCCCAACCTGCCAGACATACCACAGCAATACCCTGAATATCAGGATGCTTCTGAAAAGCCATCATCGTATGGATGATGATAGGACAGTTGTCTACATGCATAAACTGCTTTGGGATGTCCTGTCCCATTCTATTGCCAGAACCTCCGGCTATGATCAATGCATAGTTCATATTCTCTATCTTTAAATTGATTATTTCTGAATGATTCTCCCCGGATTCCCTACCACGGTAGCCCCGTCGGGAATATCCTGGAATACCACGGCACCGGCGCCTATCGTCACGTGGTTGCCAATATGGATGCCGCCGAATACCGTGGCGCCGGTATAAATCTTCACGTCATTTCCGATGGTAGGCCTGCCGCCCTTGCCGTTGCCCAGCGTCACCATCTGCAGACAGTAGAAGTCATCACCTATACTTTCTGCGTTGAGATAGGTGGCATAGCTGTGCTCCAGATGCGCACCCTTCCCGATATGCGGGCACCAGATGGTCATCGTACGCTCGGGAGGCAGCAGCCAGCTGATGAAAACCGAACGGTATTCGCCCATGCGGTAATAAAACAGATTGCGGAAACTTCTTTCGCGGGTACATGCCTTAATCAGGTTGAGCACCGTAGGCTTCCTGTCCTGCACCTTCAGCAGGTCGGCATCTATCTCCTTCTTATGGAGCAGATACAGAGCGATATGCGGCAACATGCGCACCGCCGAAGCTGACAATATGATGGTTTGTACTATCGGATTCATGACTCTAAATCTTATTTATCTTATGCAAAGATACAAAAAATAAAGCAACTAGCATGCTTTTATCCGAAAACAATTGTTCTTTTCACTAAAAATAAGATAATAGAACAGGGTTTGTAGAATTTTAGTCGGTTTTATTGCTAAATAATGTGAATTAAATAGCTTTCCATATAACTTTTCCGTACCTTTGCACAAAGTTATATATAACGATATTTTAGAAGAGGATAAAACAGAACATCATGAAGAGGATATTGATTGTAGAAGACGATTTGGCATTCGGAACAATGATACAGACTTGGCTCAAAAAGAAAGGATTCGATGTGGAAAGGGTAACATCTGTAGGCGCTGCCATCAAAGCGATGGGAGCCGGCGATGCATTCCATCTGGTTCTTTCCGACCTGCGCCTGCCCGACCACGACGGACTGGTATTGCTCCAGCATATCAGAAAGTCCGATGCCCACCTGCCTTTTATCGTAATGACTAGCTATGCAGAGGTTCAGAATGCTGTATGTGCCATGAAATCGGGTGCTACCGATTACGTGGCTAAACCCTTCCATCCCGAAATCCTCTTAGAGAAAATCCGTGAGGCTATCCAGTCGGCTGCTTCTGCGGCTCCAGCCCCTCAGCGTGCGGAATCTGCCGCCATGCAGGATGCGCCCCAAGAAGAACAGCAGGGCGCTACGGAGGTGCCTAGATATATAAAAGGTGAAAGCGAGGCTTCCAAACAGCTCTACGAGTTCGTTTCGCTCGTTGCCCCAACCCCGATGTCAGTGCTCATTCTCGGAGCCAGCGGCACCGGAAAGGAATATGTGGCGCGCAGCATCCACGAACAGAGTCTGCGCAAGGACAAGCCTTTCTATGCCATCGACTGCGGCGCCATCCCTAAGGAGGTGGCGGCATCTGAATTCTTCGGATATAAGAAGGGTGCCTTTACCGGAGCCGAACAGGATAAGAAGGGCGCCTTCGAGATAGCTAACGGCGGAACGGTTTTCCTCGATGAGATGGGAAACCTCAACTACGAAGTACAGGTGCAGCTCCTCAGAGCCTTGCAGGAGAGGAAAATCCGTCCGCTGGGCAGCACGCAGGAGATAGATGTGGATATCCGACTCATCTGTGCCACCAACGAGAATCTGGCGCAGGCGGTAGCCGAAGGCAAGTTCAGAGAGGACCTCTATCACCGCATCAACGAGTTTACCATCTACATGCCTGCCCTCAAGGACAGAGGTGCCGACATCTTCCTCTTTGCCAACCTCTTTATCAAGCATGCCAACCAGGAACTGGGCAAGAATGTACTCGGACTGGATGCCAAAGCCTCAGAAATCATTGCCTCATACGACTGGCCGGGCAACCTACGCGAACTGAACAATGTGATGAAGCGCGCCACCCTGCTCACCCGTGGCAAGTATATCGGTGCCCAGGAACTGGAGAAGACGATGGCACAGACCTCCACAGCCCGACCAATCAATATGCAGCTGCACAGCGAACAGTCGGAACAGGAAAGCATCGCCGCTGCCCTGAGAGCCACCCACGGCAACAAGAGCAAGGCTGCCCAACTGCTTGCCATCGACCGCAAGACACTCTACAACAAGATGAAGAAATACGGCATGGAGTAAACATGCCACACCCCGATTCCCCAATATATTCCACACTATATTGGGGAATTTTTCTACACCTTTTCCCCACTTTCCCCACACCCCATTTCTGGCACAAAACATCATCTCTTCTGATTATCAGATACTTAACTAAATTCTTCATTTCTGGCACGCCTATTGTGATATTATTTACCGAACTCGCAAATGAGTTTCAGCAAGAGAATTAATAAACAATAATATTCACAATTAAAAAACAAAAGAATTATGAAAAAGTTAGTATTTGCAGTTATCGCAGCAGTAGCAATGGTATCAGTTAGCAATGTATTTGCAGGTAACAGAATGGTAAACGTTGCAGGTTCAGAACCAGTAGACACAGTAGCTCCAGCCGACACAACAGCAACACCTGTTGAGGCACCAGCAGCAACAGTGGATTCAACCGTAGCAGAGTAAATCCACCTTCAGAAAATAGTAATTACGCGTCGCTTTCAATGAAACAGGAGATAGATGACCAGATTTTGGCATTTATCTCCTGTTTTCGTTGGTTTATATCGCATTTTTGATTAACTTTGCACGCAAATAGCAAAAAAACTCAAAACATTAAAAGATAAGAAGATGCAGCAAACAAACGTTCCTTTCAAGGTAGCCCTGGGTTACATCATCGTCGCCATCGTACTGATTCTGGCGATAGGGCTGGTATATCGCAACACCACAACCGTGCTTGCTATCAACCAGGCAACCCGCGACTATATCGAAAAGCGACAGGCAGCCGACAGTACCATGTCCAACCTGCTCAAGGAGGAACAGACCAATCTGCAGCAGCTTACCCGCGCCATGCAGGGCAAGTCATCCCACAACTATCTGCACGAGAAGATGAACAGCCTCAACAGTGGCGAAGATTCCGTTGTCGTGCATTCCAAGGCACCCAAGACTCATGTGGCAAAGAACACCACCGTAGAGGTGATGAAAACCCGCAAGGGCTTCTTCCGCCGCCTTGCCGATGCCTTCAGGAAGGAACATGCCGAAACGCTCAGCATCAGACGCGACAGCAACCAGGCTGTCACCGATACCCTCTCTACCCCGGTCAACTTAGCCGGAAACGTAGCCGATATCCTGGAACAGATTGACCGCAAGGAGAAGCTGTCTACGCGCGATAACCACGATGCTATCAACCGCGAGGTGAGAGACCTGCAGATAACCAATGCCCGCCTCGCCCTGCGCTCCTCCCAGCAGCTCAACGATATCCACCAGCGCGAACGTCAGGCGATGCAGCAGGCTATCAACCAAGCGATGCAGGCGCGCCAGAATCTGCTCTGGCAGATAGGTCTGCTTGCCATCGTAGCCATCACAGCCGCCGTCATCCTCGTCTATTACATCTACCGCGATACGCAGAAGGAACGCATCTACCGCGAGAATCTCGAAGAGGCTAACGAGGAAATCAGGCGCATCATGAACCAGCGCGAACGCCTGCTCCTCACCATCACCCACGACATCAAGGCTCCGGCTGCCAGCATCTCGGGCTTCATCGACCTGATGAAGGATTATGTCGACAACCCGCAGGGCATCTCCTGTCTCAACAGCATCAAGGGTTCTGCCACCCATCTCTCCCGGCTCGTTGCCGCCCTGCTCGATTATCACCAGTTGGAAAACGGACTGATGAAGCTGAACCCTGTAGATTTCTCGCCTGCCGACATGTTCCGCCAGTGTGCCGGAGAGATGCAGATCCTGAGCCGTGAGAAGGGATTGGAACTGCATCTGGAGCTCGATGGCATCAGCAGTCCGCAGACCTACTACCGTGCCGATGCCTTCCGTATCCGTCAGATACTCAACAACCTGGTGAGCAATGCCATCAAGTATACCGATAAGGGCAGCGTCACCATCCAGGCATCCATCAGTCCCCAGCACCTTCTTACCTTCTCGGTAAGGGATACCGGCAAGGGCATGACCACCGAAGAGCGCCAGAAGGTATTCCAGGCGTTTACCCGTCTGAAGAGTGCCCAGGGCATCGAGGGCACCGGTCTCGGACTGAACATCACCCAGGAACTGGTCAATCTGCTCCAGGGCACCCTGCGTCTGGAATCCGTCAAGGACAAGGGCAGCACCTTCACCGTCACCATTCCGCTTGCCTTAGGCACCGCTCCTGCAGCAGAAGAGGCAGAAGAGCAGAAGCCGCTCACCCCAGCCAAGCCCCATTTCGAAAATCACAAGATACTGCTGCTCGATGACGACCCGTTGCAGCTCCGTCTGCTTCAGGAGATGCTGAAGAAGCTGGTAGGCGACAGCTGGCAAGTCTTTGCCTGTCTGCATGTAGCCGAGGCGCTCACCGTGCTCCACAACGAGCATCCTGCGCTGATGATGATGGATATCGAAATGCCCGAGATGAACGGCATCAGGATGATTCAGCACATCAACCACAGCCACATGAAGGTAGTAGCGATGACCGCCCACGATGCCAGCATCATCAGAGAGTTGAAAGAAGCCGGTTTCGACGATTGCCTCTTCAAGCCGTTCAGCACAGAGAAGCTGAAAGAAATCCTCGGATTGGAGGATGCAGCATCAGCAGCAGAGGATATCGCAGAAAAAACATCATCAGAAACAGAGGATATTGCAGAGGAAACCAATAAGAATTCCCGCTTTGCACCCCTCCTGACCTTTGCTGAAGGCGATCCGGAGGCAGAAGCCGAGATACTCAGCACCGTCAAACAAGAGTTGTCATCCCATCTCCAGAACCTCCAGCAGGCAACCGAAGGCGAGTTATCAATAGAAGCCATCGGCAAGACAGCCCACAAGCTCCTCCCTATCGCCACGATGATAGAGATGGAGAGCCGCCAGCACATCGCCGCCCTCGCTCCCGAACATATCTGCGATCTGTCAGAATCTCAGATAAGAGCCTACACCCAGGCCATCATCGCCGACCTGAAGGGGCTTTTTTACCTTTTTACTTTTCACACAGTTCCCAGTATCGCTGAGCAAGGTCATGGATGAACTTTCGTCCTCGCTCGGTCCATACGAGATAGGTATGGGTGTAGGCTCTGCCCATCTTCTCCTGTCTGCCATCGCTCTTCGGGTCGAGGAAGGCGCTGTAGCGGGTACGGCTCTTCGCCAAGCCCATGTGAGCATAATCGGCATAAAGAAGATACTGACCGCTCTGGTAGTACTGGATATGCAGAGCGCAGAGCGAGCGGTTCAGCTCCTGGGCTGTGATACCGAGTTCCTTCGCAATCTGTGTAGTAGTGAAGCAGGAAACGGAATCGAGCACGTTATCGCTATAAAGCGCTTTAGGCAGAAGATTACCCACCTGATTCTCCAACTGGATGATGTTATCACCATTCTTAGCGATGCGAACCACCTGCTCATCTACCACATCATTCAAACGTCGGATTTCCGTATCCTGTTCGCCGATAAGCTTCTTCTGCTGTTCAATCTGCAGGCGCTGTTTCTTCAGCAGATTCTCCTTCTCCTTGAGCGTAGCACGGAGGATTTCTTCTGCATGTCGGATTGTCTCCTCATCGCTCTCGCCCTGCTGTACCGGGATATAACCACCCGTCTTGCGAATCTGTGGCAGCACATCAGCCGTAACCCAGTTCTTGAACTTCACGGCAGTAGAAAGCTTAGAGCCGAGAACCAAAGCATAGAAACCACTCTCGTTAACATAGAGCATCTGAGTACGACGCATTGCCTCGCTTCCATCCTTCTTCAGACCGGTTGCTACCCATGTACGGCGTTTCGCCGTATCAAGTGGTTTAACTAACTGATCTACAGCATCATTCGCTCTCTTATATCCCAGTACATTACAGACATCCTTTGCACAGAACTGCGGTTCTCCGTTCTCATCGGTCAAGGTACGAACCTTACCGAATTCAGAGTTTTCAAACACGACAGCAATTGCTACCTTCTTATCCATTTCTACTTTATTTGTATTAACTGACTTTACCATAATAATCTGTTTTTAAAAACTAATAACTTAACACTCAACATTCAAAAATCAACATTCAACACTCAACATTCAACATTAAATGATCGTAATCCAAACGCTCTCCTCCCGTTCCCTTGCTGCGGTAATGGCATTCATAAGCCGATGCAGCCAGATGCGGGAATTAAAGACGGCACCCTGTAATTTATTTTCACCTACCAGAATGCAACCCTGCGTATCATCGGGATAATTACCGGCATGGATGCGGATGCCCTCAAAATCGGGAACACCCTGCACCAGCGGAAGCCACTTCTTAAACCTTGGCGATTTCGAGATAACAACAGGATACGAGCCCTCCGGTATCGCCGTATGACCCGGTATCTTGCGGGCTTTCTTACCCGATACCCTACTGTACCGCCCATCCTCCTCTTCCGGTTTCAGTTCGACACCCAGGAGATTTCTCCACGTAGGTTCCAAGGTATCACAGAAGTAATGCTCCTTGTCCAACTTCGCCTTATCGAAGCTGTGCTCAAAGATACGCTTGTCGCCTATTTTTACCCCCGAACGCCAGGTACGCTTCACGTCCTTATCGCTCAGGATATAAAGATGACCTATCGTATAAGTCTTCTTTTTTGCTATTCTTTTTACTACTATTTCCATAACTCAAACTCCATTAAGATTCTAATATTTTTACCTCTTTACCATCCTTGCGGTTACGTAGCTTTTCAAAACTGAATAACTGAATACTGATTACGTCACCCGTTACACCCTTAGGCGGAATCTTCCGGATATAGTTTCGGTTCACCCAATTACGCAACATCGAAGGAGTGCCCTTCTTGTCCATGCCCAACTGCGAGCGGAGATATTCTGCCTGCTGGAAATTAAAGACATCAGGCAACTGCTGCAACAGATTTGCCGGTCCACGCTTACTCGATTTCTCGTTCGAAAAGTTCGCCCTCTTGATGGCATCACCAAAGAAACGCATCTTGCAGTAGAGGTCGTAACGCTCGCTCCAGCGGATGAACTCATCAATCTCCGGCTCCCATTTGCAACCGTTCGCCACATACAGCACACATGCCTTCAGGTAGGCGATGACGTTGGCACGGAAGGAAAGATTCTCATAAACCCTATCCTGCGACAGACGTGAAAACTCAGCATTCTCATCCTTCAGCCGGAGGGCAAGCTGGAATGCCTCAGGACAGTCAATCAGCCCCCTGGCGTTGTTCAGATTCTCGATATAAGGCTTCAGCCCCTCTCGGTAAGCATCATCGTAATCACCAAAGACAGGCATTTCATCACCGATTTCACGCTCCGGAATGGTACAGAAATTGATGCGGCTTATCGGACCATCTGTCAAAACTTTTGAGAAGTAACGCTGTCCTTTCTGAATGGTGGTAGATGCGTTCCAGTTGAACCGGATGGTTACACGTTCCGTAACACTCTGAGTTCCCACGCGAGTCTGGCCGTACTGGTTGTCGCTATCTGAGGCAAGACACATGATACGGAAATGCTGGTTTCCGGTACCCTTCAGAGCATCAAACTGATCCAGCTCATTGAGCGAAGTGTAAAGAAATCGTCCCTGCGCCTCAGCGGTTCGCATCACGAATGCCGGATTGGTCATATCGGCATCAATCTCCTGTATAACGAGGTTGTCCGGTCGCTTACGCTTGTCCTTGTTGGCGCCCTTGCGCGTCATCTCCTCCTTCCATTCCTTCTCACGTTTCAGATTCTCGGCATCCCGTTTCCGGATATCCTCCATAATATAGCTAATCGGCTTGTTTACAGAAGATTTACCAGCACCCGTACCAGCCAGCAAGCACGTAGACAATGTAGCCTCATGCACTACATTATCAATATATCGGAAGCTCGTCTGCCAGAGGTGCGTAGCGAGCGGTGGGAAGATAGCGTGCGCCACAGCCGGCTTATAAATCTCCGGTGTCCGAGATATCAGCAGTTCCACCAGCTTCGGCAGTTTCTCCGGCATCGCTGGCGGTTCCGGATAATCCTCCTCGCTACTTTGAACTTGGAGATATGAACTTTGAACTGCATGATTTGCGTTAGGGCTATTAACTGTTAACTGTAAACTATTAACTTGTTGGCTGGCCTGTTTTTCCGCCAGCGCATTCACCCTTATCACATCCCTCGACATCGGCTTGCAGCTGTCAGCATATTTCGCATAGAAATCATGTATCAGCTGATGGCAGTCCGGCTCCTGATAGTAGCTTGGCATTTTCGTCCTCACCACCTTCATCAGTTCCTCTTCGCTCATTACCCTCGAAGCGCCTGCGCTCATGATAGCGAGGAGCGAAGAGTGCCGAGACCCGACGGTATCAATCGCCATCCCCTCAAGCCCAGCCGACTGAACGAACAGATCAAAGGCTATCAGATTCTTCTCACTGGCCTCTCCCAGTTCACCAGAGCCATAATTGCCTCCAGGATTCCCGAGATGAGAATCATCAGCATGATTGCTATTACCAGATTGGGCAGGCTGAACAGCAGTGCCAGCAGGAGCAGCATAATCGCCATGATTGCCCGAAAGTCTATTGTTTTCATTACTTTGAACTTTGAAATTTGAACTTTGAAATTTATGATTACTATTAACTATTGCATCCCCGCTAGGCGTCCCTGGGGATTTGCAATCCCCGGCAAGCAAGCTATAAGAGCTCTTTGCATTTCCGCGGCCGTCCACGGTAAGCCCACGATTAAGGAACGCTTGTCTTCGAGCCTGTATCTCGCTCTCCGGCAGCACTGCGCACCACATTTTAGACCGGTAGATTTCCGAGTCCTTATCCGTCAGGAAAATCATTCTCTCAGGTGTGATGCAGCTTTCATCATAAGGCACGCCCAGCGCCTCACAATACGCCTTCTGCGTCTCCTCGATGGTCATCCCAATCGGCATTCTAATCCCGATATGCAGTTTTTTGCGAGCGCTATAACAGAGATGCAGCAACGAGCCGTTCCATATCCCCGAAGAGCAGTTCAGCTCGCGCGCCTTCTCGATCGCCTTCTCCACATACTCCTTATCATCCACATCGATAATCGTCTGGAAGAGAAAGCTTTCCGGCAAGGCATTCTCCTGTCTGCGCACATTATTCTTGAACATGCCGTAGTGCGGACAGAAGAAAGGCAGTTCGCTCTTGAGCCTTTCCTGCGCCTTCTTCACCGCCTGCGCATCGTTCAAATCCACTCTGTCAATCGGCAATTCACCCCGAATCTGCTGAATCATCTTCTTGATTTCCTCCGACCCGATGACCTTATCATAAGTATCGATATTGTAAGAAAAAACTTTCCCCTTATTTCCCTTACGATAAGGATTAATTGCCACTACATGTACTATCTCCATTTTACCTCCATATTTTATTAATCGAACACTTCGCTGTTAATCATGATATACCCTGAGCCATAACTTACATTGATAGGCAGAATCAGCGAGTTATCCGAAATCTCCTGGACCCCGTTCGCCTCGAAGAGTGAAGCATTCTCAGCATCATTCAGTCTGCTCTTGACAAAATCTATTACCCATTTTGCCGCAATCTTCTCGGCAGCAACACGCCTGTCTACGAGGTCCTTCACCAGCTGTTCATCGCAGAAGTTGATATCCGCATTCACGTTCTCAGCCTCCGCTTCTTCCTTCCCCATTTCCTGGTTCTCGAAGAAGAGGTTATACTTGATTTTCATATCCTTCATCATCACGATGTTCAGATTTTTCAGTTCCCCCTCCGAGTCAGCAATCGTCTCGTAGAGTTTCTGTGCCGACTTCTTGAAGATGTTTTTCACGTCCATCAGGCAGTAATAGATTTTGCCTCCAATCACCACCACCCTCAGTTTTCCGTACTGCGGATGAACAAAATAAAAAGGTTTCATTGCTTTCATCTTATTAATTCCTTTTTAAAGTTGGGCGCTCCCACAACGGTTGATGTGCCTATACACAAAAGCCCCCGAAACTCAGACCATATCGGTTCTGAATTCCGGGGGCAAAGGTAGGAAGAATGTTTCTTTACGTCATTTCCGCCGAATACGCGAAATAGCATTTGACGGAAAAAGAAAAGGGGCAAACTTTTCGGAATGCCCCTTTTAACAGGTACTTTCAATAGCTAAACTTTTTTCTTTACGCCAAATAACACCCGTTATTCTGCGTAAGAATCAGACTCGGGTAGCGACATCATATAATCGTCTACCTTCGCCTCAACATCATAATCAATATTCCCCTGAGAGATTTTCTTTCTGATATAATCAGCATAAGATTTACGGGTTACGCCCAATTGCAGATGACAATCCTCATTCAGAAACCGGGCAACAGAGGAGCCATTCGGCACCCCAGGTCGGATATATCCCTCTTTCTGCCAAAGTTGATAAAAAGCTACCACACTCTTGTTGAGCAGACCGGTACTGGTAGAAAGTTGTTCCCCAGAAAGGTGATGCACTTTAAGATAATTCACGAAAATGCCAGCCAGCCTTGCCGTCAGCCTTAAATCTTTTTTACCATTCTTATCCAGAAAGAGCGCATCTGGAGTTCTACCTGCAGAGGCAGAAGAAGAGACATCCGAAGAGTCAGAATCAGCAGAAGCAGAACATTTCTCCGTATCATCCACCGGTTCGGCATCTTCATCTTTAAAGAAATCTGCCACAATCTGCTGGAGAGCCTCAAACGTTACGTTACCTCCAATAGTCAGTTCCTTATGATGGTCGTTGTGTACGACATTACCCGCATAATATACATTCATTTTTTATCGTTTTTAGAATCCAACATTTCTTTATTTGATGCATCATTGCCAGTAGTCAGATAGAGCTGACGGCTATGATCTTCATGATTCGCACCTTTAGCATAATAAGTTCCACAATTGATAACAGAAGGTTCAGGTTCTGATTTCTGAATAATCTTCTCAGACAGTTCTGCCTGAATCTTAGTCCATGCCGGGTCTTTTGCCAAGATAAAGCAAAGATTACCGAAGATGGCAGATGCCAAAGAAGGATTCATACGCAGCAACTGCTTCTCTATCACTTCAACCGACACACGCGACTCTACAGCCTCAGCAAATTGCTTCGTAGCCTTTTCCATTTCGGAAGACAACTTCTCCACGGAATCCTGCAACTGGTTAGCCTTCTCATTCAGTTCATCATAACTCATGAATCTGTTTTTCATCATCTCTTCAAAATCAGCACCGAAGATGATATTACACAGCTCATCCAAATCATCCTTCTGCGGTGTAGTCTTCATGATATTTTCCAATCTCGCCATGTGCTTCGCCAGTTTCTCTTTTTTCTTGGAAGTATCAAAGAATTCATCCCTTCGCATCAGAACCACCTTATGGAATATGTGTACATAGGAATGGCAAGACGGCGAAATAGCCACATTGTTGATAATCTGTAAGAAGCCTTTGAAATTAGACCCTACGATTCTTCTCACCATAAAAGAATACACATGTATCAAGTAGCTCCAGTTTTTATCCAGCTGTTTCTCCAGGAAATCCTTATGTGATTCCGACAAATCCGTATGCTCTATCATCAAATATGCAGACATAATGCACAGCAATTCTCCACGCACACTATCCCCACAAACTTCCAGTTTCTCAATCTCTTCATTAATCGTATCCTCTGGCCATTGCTGGATATACGGGCGATAAGACTGCGCCATAATGCTGTGCAACAAACGAAAGAATTCATATGAACCTTTCCCCTTGTAATACGCAGAATTCAGTACATCCAATATATTGCGCTCGCCTACAAGTTTATCTAGCCCATCGTAGGAATACATCCATTGGGCTATAGGGAAGAGTACCTCACCCCTATCGACCTCCTCGGAATAGTTTCCCGACAGGAGCCGCCTATAAATAGGTGTCATCGCATGATGAAAGATTTTCTTCCAGTACGGGTCATGAAAACAGCAGTTCCAGTCTTCTGCCTTCTTACGAAGATTCCATCCTACTGGCGCTTCTTCGCCACTAAAGATTTTCATTAAGGGTCTTACGAAATGTTCTTCTATTATATTCTCTATCATTTCCATTATCTCAATTTTTAGGCACGAAAAAGCCCCACCAAGTTTAGAGCGCTCAGTCTCATCACCTGGTGGGGCCTTCCGTTCGTTGTTATTGAGGCACAAAAGTAATGATTTTATTTTAATTCTCCAAAAAATATTTCACTTTTTTTATTTTCGCCTCATTTTCTTCGTTTCTCTATTATTTGATACCTACAAATTGGCTCAATGGCATTATTTTCGCGCAAAAGGTATTCAGAGCTTCTTTTAAGTTGGGGATTTTTTTGCACTGAATGGGTTTTGTTCCATCGAAGAAAAGAACTATATAATATGGAGCATGCTGCGGATGAAAGCCATATTCCTCTAAAGTTTCCTTAGTCCATATCTGAAAAGTGCCTCTTTTCTTCAACTTAAACAGCTGGCAATCAGCTCCTGCAGTATGCAATAACAGATACTGCATACGTTCAAAGCCAGGAGTTACACAAAGCGAACCCTTAGAGTTGCCAGCACGCAGATAACAGATACCCTTTTCTATCATCATCGCTTTCAGATCCTTACGTGCATGATTCACCATCACCATCATCTCTTCAGGGTTTTCAGAAATCTTTAGAAGAATTTTTTCAGCCATATCGGAATTCATAATTTCCTGTTTTCTTCTGATTCCATAATCCAAGAAATCCTTACATTGATCAATACCAATGAAATTTCTATTCAACAAATTCGCAGCAATGCCCGTAGTACAGCTACCTGCAAAAGGATCCAAAATAGTATCTCCCTGATGAGTAGAAGCAAGAATGATTCTATACAACAATCTGAGTGGCTTCTGCGTAGGATGCTTGCCACATTTCATTTCCCAGGAAGACAAGAATGGGATTCTCCAAACATCGGTCATCCGCTTGCCACCATTTAACTGTTCCATTAAATCACAATTAAAGAAATGCTGATGTTTTTCATCTTTTCTTGCCCAAATAATATATTCTGTTGTAAAATCAAAATACTTGCGCGACAAAGTTGGTTTGGCGTCTGTTTTTTGCCAACAGATAATGTTGAGAATCTTATAACCAAGTTCCTGCATACAGGAAGCTACAGAGAATATATTATGGTAGGTTCCTGTAACGAAAATGGTACCTCCATTCTTCAATTTTTTTCTACATGCCACCAGCCATTGTCGGTTAAAATCATTAATTTTTTCGAAAGAAGCAACTCTATCCCACTCACCTTTTTCGAATGTTTTCCAGACTCCGTTGATGCATCTGGAAATATTTTTCGACAGAAAATAAGGAGGGTCAGCAAAGATAACATCCACTTGCTTACCTACTTTATCAATGAGGTTCATTGAATCTCCTTGATACAAAACAAACTCCTTATTGTCTGAAGAAAAATAGGGCTCCGTCATCATATTGCAAAATCTAAATCCAACTGAACAGGTTGCAGAATCTCTGGTTGTTTTACCGCTGCTTGCAGGTCAAAATTGTAAACCAATGCTTCAACCATGGCATGACGGTTTTCCAGATGCCCTCCAGCCTGGTAAAAGTGTTCCTGAGTTTCTACATTAAAATGATTCCAGAAACGTTCCATCATCTCATTTGCTCTAAACTCATTATGATGCCATGTAGACAAAATAAAATGGGCTGGAGTATTCTGCAAGGCATGAAAAAGGTCTTCTTCATCCTCTTCTGTCCATCCATTATAATAGTCCACATAACGACCATAATAAGGTGGATCGCAGTATATCAAATCACCGGTCTTTGCCCGTGCTATGGTCTCAACAAAACCTTGATTATGAAATTCCCACATTCCTAGATGAATCGTACGTTGCGCAGCACTTATCTGATTGCAAATCTTGGTGATATAGGCAGGTGCAAAACGATTGGGCTTCTTACAGAAAGGAATATTCCATTCTCCCCTACGATTAAAACGCATCATACCATTGAATCCGGCTCTTGAAAGAAAGATAAAGTCAAAGGAACTATGCTCTCTATTAAAGCGATCTCTCACCATCCTGTAATGTGCATACCCATCTTCGTCTGCCTCCAAAAGCATTTTCCCTTCATTCTCCAAATAGCTTCGCATATTTTCGGGAGTAATATCTCCGCTCAAAACAGCATTATAAAAATTAATGATATGCGGATTACTATCTGCTATATACCTATGCCCCCCAACAGGCGCATTCAAGCCAACCACGCCAGTACCAAAAAAAGGCTCTATCCAATTGGTTTTACCCAAATCAAGCCCCGAACGACGTATAATATTATTAATCCAAGGAACCAATTTTGTCTTGATGCCTTGCGACTTAATAGGAGGAACTATAGTTTTTGTCATATTCATAATTTCTTACTGATTTCACTTATATTATTTACATATTGTTTATATGTATCTAAATTAAAATAATGAGGTGAACCGATACCCGCTTGTCTTGCATCAGTCTTATTGAAATACCCCATCCAGTAATCATCGAACACATCTTCACCATATGGCGCAAAAGGTCCTTGCCCTGCAAGAAGTTTGCTGATACTTGCTATACCACCAATATTTCTGGTATTTCCGCTACCGGGCTTATCACTAGCTATCTTCCACTTGGGCTGCACAAAGAAAATAAATTTCTCGATAACAGAATGAATCGCCTCCAAGTCTTCTATATGATATATTTTCTTTTCATTTTCTTCAATGACACTCTGCTTATATAGCATTCCTAAAACGAGGTGGGATGCATACTCATTATATGCATGATCCATATTCATGACAGAATCTCTATTGCGAAAATATCCCCAATAAGAACCTAAGGTCAACCCATTGATTTTATCATCCTGGTAATAACTAGACTTAAAATCCACTGCAAAAAAATGACCTTCCTCATCTTTAAAAGTTAAGTCTGGATAATAGTTCTGCTTGGATGGCAATTCCAACTCTAATCCGTTTTTCTCGGCAAAAGCTAATAATTTAGGAATAAGAATTATTTCTATAACTTTAGAGACAACTTTTGTGTCGTTGGTAATGGTATAGACATTTCTATCAATATCAATGAACCCCTTGACAATCCAGTCTTCACTGCCTGTCTCTAAGAAACTTTTATATGTTGCAACCTCTTTTGTAAGGAGGTCGAAGAATATCTCTTTAGTCATACGATTCTACTTTTTTATTCTAAATTTTCGCCAAAAGTACAACAATATTTCGAAACATGCAAGAAAATCGGGGAAAAGTTTTAGAAAAAGTTATCAGGAAGTATTAGGGGAGGCTGGTATCATATATTGGCTCACATCAGAACTGAAATTCAAAGTCACACTTCTCTACGTTGCGCAACTTCTCCCGTTGCTCAGCTTTATGAGCCTTCAGTCTCTTCACCCATTCTGCCAGCTTGGGAGAAGAGCTTTTTATAACTATTGTTTCATTTACATATACCATAAGCCTATAGATTAAAATTCGAATATTTTTAAAGCTTTTGCCCTTACAGGGCGTTGGTTTATATTTCATTAATACCCAGGGTGTTGCCCTGGGCTAGGAGCTTCTGCCCCTTCAGGGCGTGTGGGGCAAGCCGAAAGGGTGCAGCCGAAATATACACTACGCCTGAAGCGGCTTCAATTCTTCTTCTGTCAATCCAGTAGCCTGCATGATTTGCGACCAAGACATACCCATTGACAACAAGTTACGGGCTATTGTCAAACCTTTAGATAATTCACCTTCTGCACGAGCTTCTGCTCTACCTTCTGCTCTACCTTTAGCAATTCCCTTTTCCTCGCCTTCAATATAAGAACCATAAAGGCCGGAGTAGTAATCATCGGCGGCCTTAATACTTTCATCGTATTTTTCCCGCTCCTCACTACTCAAGAAACGAACATCTGGCAATTTTGCAAGATGATCGAGCATCTTCTTTTGTTCCGCTAAAGGCAAATTTTTAAATACTTCATCCATTTCCATATACTTCAATACAGAAATCAATTTTTCAATGCCAGTTCTTATTTCCTCATTTTCTGAATTTCCTCCAGCGGAAGCTCGGTGGCCGTTGATACTTGCGCTTCAGAAAGACCCATTGACAAAAGGCGGTAAGCTGTGTCTAACTTTTCTTTAGCCATCCCTTTAGCCATTCCTTTAGCCATCCCTTTAGCCATTCCTTCTGCTCTACCTTTAGCCATTCCCTTTTCCTCTCCTTCAACATAAGAGCCATAAAGGCCGGAGTAGTAATCATCGGCGGCCTTAATACTTTCATCGTATTTTTCCTGCTCCTCACTACTCAAGCAACGAACATCCGCCAATTTAGCTAGATGATTGAATATCTTCTTCTGTGCCGTAAAAGGCAATCTTTCCAATACTTCCATATACTTCAAAACATAAATCCATTTTTCAAAACCTGTCTCGCATTCTTCCTCACTCTTATCAAAGAAAGGAAGAGAAAGATAGATGAAACGAAGCTTGTCAGAAAACATCGAGTTACTAGACTTCTCCCTCAAAGCAACGTCTGTCCTAAACTTTGTCACCTCATGCTCCTTTGGCATAAAATTCATGATGCAAACCACATAAACCGGTACAAACTGGTATAAAATAGCTGTGCGGACACCAGCTTCATCAAATTTCTTGCGTTGGGCAATAAAAGCCTTACTAGCATAATAGATGGAACGATTCACAAAGAAAGGTACCCATCTGTTCTGCATCTCAACGATGAAATGCTTGTCATCGTCGGTAACACAATAGATGTCAAAGATGCAGCCACGGAGATCATTAGTATCTCCAAGCTGTTCCTTATCCTTGAATGTTACGTCCTTGATTTGAAACTCACCTTCAAACAAGTCGTTCAAAAAATTAATCAGCAAGTCCTTGCTGAACTCTTGACCGAAGAGACGCTTGAAGCCCCAATCGG
>ERZ1023706.74-NODE-74-length-24422-cov-18.838347_pt1 | contig 24422 bp, 16 predicted proteins | sample MGYA00380351_ERZ1023706 | MGnify/ENA primary metagenome ERZ1023706 (study PRJEB33179, sample SAMN07449038) | human gut metagenome | biome: Human-gut; feature: Human associated habitat; material: Faeces | host: Homo sapiens | place: India:Kasaragod | collected...
ATACAATTATGAAAGCTACAAGAATCATCACAACAGTGTTTATTGCGCTTGCCTCACTTGCAGCCAATGCACAGGAAGGAGCATGGAACGGCGAACTAAACATAATGGGAACTAAGTTGCCTTTAGTATTCAACTTCTCTTGCGACGGCTGCACCATGGATTCGCCTTCGCAAGGTGCTAAAGGAATACTAGCCGAGAAGACTATTAAGGACGACGGTACAATAAAGGTTTCGGTTGCGATGATTGGAGCCACATTTGAAGGAAAGATGGAGAATGGCGAAATTAAAGGTACATACACCCAAAATGGTTTCCCCATCCCTCTTACACTAAAGCCTGGCAAACTTGTAGTTAAACGTCCGCAAACACCGGTTGCTCCGTTCCCATATAAGGAAGAGAACATAAGCTTCACAAATGCAGGATACACTTTCAACGGTACCCTCACCCTACCACAAAACTATTCTAAGACAACTCCCGTAGTGCTGATGGTTACTGGTAGCGGACAGCAGAACCGTGACGAAGAACTATTTGACCATAAACCCTTTGCCGTAATTGCAGACGCATTAGCCCGTCAAGGCATTGCTTCCTTACGTTATGACGACCGTGGTTGGAATGATAAGAATATTGATTTCGGTCAATTCACAACAGCCGATTTCCTCCAAGATGCCGCATCTGCCTTACCTTTATTGCGCAAGCGTTTCAACAAGGTTGGTATATTAGGACATAGCGAGGGCGGCACAATAGCCATGATGCTTGCAGCTGAAGGCAAAGCCGACTTCATTGTGTCGCTCGCTGGCATGGCTATATCAGGTAAAGAAACTCTCGTGATGCAGAACCGCCAAGCTATGTCTGCCATAAATTTGCCTAAGGATATGGTTGATTCCTACTGCGCTACCATTTCAAATATTCTCAACGAGATTGCAAATGGCAAGAAGACAAGTGAGATAACCATCGACGGAGTGCCAGACAACTTAAAGCCTATCCTGAAAAGATCATTAGAGCAAGCCGACTCGCCATACATACGCCATTTCATAACTATAGATGCTGGCAAGCAGTTGTCCAAGATTAAATGCCCAGTGTTGGCACTTAACGGCACAAAAGACACTCAAGTGGACTGCGCCGCCAATGCAACTATACTTGAAACTGGACTCTCCAACTGCAAGCACACTATAAAGAAGATTGATGGTGTAAACCATCTGTTCCAACATTGCTCAACTGGCAGCGTTGTGGAATATCAGCAAATAGAAGAAACTATTGCTCCAGAAGTGCTGGAGACAATAACCAAGTGGATTAACGAACTGTAATAATAATTATAAGTGGGTCGGGCGAAGTGCGCTCGTGCCTTGGCGCCTATAATCTTCAAGTAGCCAATGCGCCCTTTTTCTTCATCATCAATCGTGACTTTTCTTTGGCCAGAACCTGCATATCCACTGCCACATCGTCTTCATCTACAATTTCTACGCCAGTCATTGTTTCTATCACGTCTTCCATAGAAACTACGCCACGGAGACAACCGTATTCATCCACAATAATAGAGATGTGTTCGCGCTTTTCCAGCATCTTTTCCCATATCTGATATAGAGATTCATCTTCATTGAAAGAAAGAATCGGGCGCACCAACTTTGATAATCTGGTCTGGAACTTGTCGTCTGAAACCTCCTTGAGCACCATGTCTTTCAGGATATAGCCCACGATGTAGTCTTTGTTATTATCATATACAGGGATGCGTGAGAATTTCCACTCCTTCTGCTCGTAAAACTCCTTGATGGTTTGATTCACGTTGGCAGATACTACCACAATGGATGGAGTCATTACCTCTTTGGCCTTTACTCCAGCCAGGCGAATACAGCTTTTGATGATTTTGCTTTCTGATTCACGGAAGATACCTTCTGTGGTTCCTACATCCACCATGGCTGACACTTCCTCGCGGCTCATGGTGGCCTGGTGGTTCTTAGAAGTAAATATCTTCGTAATCAGTTCTGAGAGCAGCACCAATGGATAGGTGATGAAAATGAGCACCCTGATAATCTTGGTAGATGACATGGCTAATGAGCGCCAATAGGATGCACCAATGGTTTTCGGGATGATTTCAGAAAGCACCAGAATCAGCAGGGTAAGAATAGCGGAAATGATACCGAAGTATTCTTCACCAAAGAGTTTGATAGATTCAGCACCTACACCGGCGGAACCGATGGTGTGGGCAATGGTATTGAGTGAAAGAATGGCACCCACAGGGCGATCTACGTTGTTCTTGTACTGTTTCATCAAAGAGGCTGTCTTGTTGCCTTGACTCTCCTTCATCGAGATAAACGACATTGGAGTTGATAATAACACAGCTTCCAGGACAGAGCATAAAAAGGATAGTGACAGAGCACCTAAAAAATATAAAATAATTAAACCCATGTAAATTTTAATTCGTTAATAATATGTTATCTGAAATGAGATAGATATTATTTCCGAAGATTACAATGAAGGATGTAATGGGGAACATTACATCTTTGGAGTTTATTTGATATATGTTTTGTTGTTGCAAATGTCATTACAATCATCATTGATTTCAATTTGTTGCAAATATAATGAAAATAATACGAAACTCCTCTTAATTTCTCGAAAATTAGATTGTTTTATATGATTTTTAGTAAATATTTGTTAGTCTTTCTAATCACATCTTTCATGGAGAAGAGGATGAGGGGAATCGTAAATCTTGACACACTATCCGATGAGAAAGCATTTCCTCAAAGAAAGTATATTTATCAAATCTAACGATGTGCATTTATAAGGTCTCATGATGCGCTTCGTTAGGGTTTAATGATGCGCTTTATTAAGGTCTCATGATGCGCATCGTTAAGTGTTAATAAAGCGCTTCTTTAAGTTGCAAAGAAACGCTTCTTTATCTGTCTAAAAATTTCATTAAATTAGCTTTCATTTTTTCCGTTCCTGACCCACTTTTATTTTTCCCTGCCCACGGAAAAATTCTTGCGTGGGCAGGGAGAAAAAAATACCCCAGCAGATAAGGATAATTTAAAGAGTATTTGGGGGAAATGAGAGTGTCATCGAAAAAGAGAGTGATTTAACTCTTCTTGTAGGAAAATAGAGATAGAAAAAGGGTGCGTCATAAATTCATGACACACCCTCTTAAATTTTTTATTTGTTTTCGTATGTAACAACGAGCTTGCTACCATAGGTACCGGTAATCTGCTCAAGATCCTTGAATGAAAGGAAGTCGATGCTCAATACATTGTCCTTGAATGTAGTGTTCAGATCAACATCAGCCCACTTGTTATCGCCAGTTTCGAAATCCTGGTAACCGAAGTGTGCCTTGGCTGGCATATAGCTTGAATTGGTTACCTGCTGGTTGAGAAGCAGACCTACGAATATATCCTCACCTTGGAATACATAAGAGAACAGATCCAGGAGGTAACGTACATCGATGGTTCCTGGAATAGCCTTGATGCTCTTATCTGCGGTGAATTTCATGCTGCCGCCAAATTCGTAAGAAGCCAGGTTGCCATCCTCCATCGTGATGTCTGTCAACTGCAAACCTCTATACCACTGGTCCTTGTTTGTAACAGATGCAAGGGTATTGTCGTTGTTGTATGTCCAATAATCATATTGGGTTGTTGGGTATTCTGCCTGTGCCTTAGCAGCAGTGCTCTTTACAACCTTACCATTCTCGATGGTAAATTCGAGTTCACCATCGGTGATAGGGCTAACAGTCTTCACTACATTGCCATCGTATGTGAACTTCCAGCCAAGACCCTCTGCAGAAGCAATCTCTGCAAGTGTACCATCTGCATTGTAAGTAAAGTTCATGGTAACGCTCTGAGCACCGATCATGCTCAACAAACCGTTTTCGAAATAAATGCTCTTGATGCGCTTTGGCTGGTATGCATATACCTTACCCAATTCCCATGTTGAATTGCCACGAACCAGAGATACTGCATATTCGCCATCTGCCAAATCTGCAGGAACGGTGAACTTCGCGCCATCTGTTGTAACAGTAGCATCAATGGTCTTGTCACCAACAACAATCTTATCGCCCTGAGCAAAACCGATACCGGCGATAGTTACCTCCTGACCAATGGCCATGTCGGCAGGCAAAGAAAGGGTAGAGATAGGATTGTCAGCTGCAAGAAGATTCATGCTGCCCAAGGTGAAGCTGTCATTAGCCACCTTCAAAACTATATTTACCTTACCTGGAGTCATGGTGTAAGGGATGGTGAATGTAGCACCATTAGAAGTCATTTTGGCATTGGCATTTACCTCTGCGCCTTGCTCAGGCTGGAGATAAATAGTCTGACCAGAAGCGAAACCATTTCCCTGAACAGTTACTTCGGAACCAATCTTTGCAGAAGATGGAACCACCTGATTGCTCACTGGGTTGCTTGGACCATCGTCATCTGACGAACATGCTGAGAATGTGATGATGGCACAAAGCATCAGCATCATTGAAATCAATTTTTTCATAATCGTTGGTTTTAATTAATGAATAAAATATTATTATACTTTTTTTTATTACAAACCTGGCTGACTGTTCAGAATCTTCTCTGTATCCTCGCTGGATGGTCTTGTCATGTCAGGATTGACAATTCTTCCATTAGGATCGAGGAGGATGAAGCGAGGAATACCGCTGATGCGATAGTCACTCTGGAACTTTGTGCCTTTGCCGATGTAAAGTTGGATGCCGCTCAGAGCACCGCTCTTCACGCGATCAGCCCACTTTGCCTTGTCCTGATCTATAGAAAGACCTACAAACGCAATGTTTCTGCCCTTGTACTTTTCCTCCAACTTCTTGAGGAATGGCAACTCCTTCTGGCAAGGACCGCACCAGGTGGCCCACATATCTATATATACATACTTGCCACGGAAATCGCGGAGCGTCATCTCCTTACCGTTCACATCCACACCCTTAAACATTGGTGATGGACGGCCCACGGCTGCCTTGTCCCATTTGGCACAAGCCTGTTTGAAGATGGCATTGAGGCGAGGTGAGGTAACGTAGGTATAATAGAGGTTCTGAAGATCGGTGATGTTCTCCACACCATTTCCCTCTACGTAGGTGAATGCCAGGAAGTGAATCAGTGACTCGCGAACCTTATCACTCTGGATGTTCTCGCCGATATAACTCATTTCTGCCAATACCTTTGGATAATACTGGCGGATGTCCTTGCCTGCCTCGTCGAAGATATGAGCCGTCTCAATCATAAAGTTGCGGTATTCATCGATGTCGGCAAGATCTTCATCCTCCTTCACATACTGGCGGATGGCATCGTAATACTCCTTGCCTAGTACCATTGTAGTGTCCTGAGTGAGGTATGTATGACTTACAGGATACATCAGCATCATGTTGGCATAGAAATAAGTGATTCTTCCTTCCTCCATCTTCAGGAACTTATCATTGGTTGCAAACTTGCGTGCCTTCAACAGGCGCTTCATCGAAGCCATCTTCTTATCCACAGCTGCCTTGAACTCGTTCCATGGTTGGGCATAAGCCTCATTAGGAAGAGCCGTCAACTGAATCTTGTTCAGGTAATCAACAGCCTTCTCGTTGCCGCCTTTCACAGTGAAGGTGTTGTCGAAATCATTGGCATCGAAGGAAATGTTCATCTCGTCGCCCTTCTGGAGATAGACTACTTTGAACTTCTCGCCATAATATACATTGGCATAGAGTGCATCCATGCCGTCGAGCTGCACTGTGGCTTTGCCGTCGGTGAGTGCAAACTCGTTGACACTCATGTGGTAAACCAATACCACATTGGTCAATACCGGATTCTTGACATCAAACTTCACCGTAATGCCTTCAGCGGCATGCATGTTCACTGCTGCAAACAGGAACAGAAGCAATGACAATATCTTATTCTTCATTTTCATTTTGTTTTAAAATTTTCTTTCTGTTGAAAGCATCTTATATATAATTAAGGTGTAATTAGTTGGTACGCTCGCGATAGGTAGCATCCACAATCTTTCCGAAGCCTGAATAGCTGGTAGGGATTACCTTAGAGAAGTCGCCCTCTGAACTCATGCCGTTGTAGATGCGGAGTGTGCCGGAACCCTTACTGCTCTCTGTGCCCACGATAAGATCGTAATCATTGGCTGATGCGGAATTCTGATAGAAGTTGAACTTCATCATCGTGATGGTCTCGCCGCTGAAGCTAAACTGGCGCTCTGCCTTCAATGGCTTCTCTGAGAGATTCACACGATAAACCGTGCCGCCCACGGCATAATACATATAGTTCTTCAGCGAACTGAAGGCGAAGCAGGTAGCCTTGGCGATGTCGGTACAGTCGCTCAGGTCGCCATAGTAAGCCTTGCCCAGTGCGAATGTGCAGTCGGCATAACAGAGCATATCGCCCAACTGGATGCCATACACTTCATATTTCTTTCCGCTGCGGAGTATGGTATAGGTGACGCCCATCATTGCATTTCCCGGGTCATACTTTGTATTCTCCATATAAACGAAGTCCATACCGGTAGGGTATTCCGAAAAGGCATTTCCCGTTACCATCTCAGAACCCTTATAGCCCGTAGCAATCTCTTCCATCTCTTTCATGGTGTGATAAGAGGCGTCTGAAAGCGATAATCCTGGCAGGAACGGACAGCAGGACATGAAGCACTTGTTTACATTATCATAAAGTAGATAGATGGATGCATAAGAGGCGGCTCCGATGTTGGCTCCCACGGCAGGGGCAAGCACCGGCTGTTTGTTGACAGCAGCAAAGAGTCCCTGGATTCCCATGTTGGAAGCAGAGTAGGCATAACCATCACTTACAATCATTCTCATCATGCCGCTCTGGTCGCATACCATGCTTTGAGGATGCAGATCCTGCTGCTTCGCCACCTCGTACTTGAAGGCATAGTCTTTCTGCCACATGAAACTGTTTTTTGAAAGACGGGTAGCGCCATCGGCTGTAAAGAGATAGAATGGAGAGTCTGTATATCCGCTATTGGGTGCATACTGGATGCGATAAGGATGATTCAGCTCTGGCATTCCGGTAGTCTTGAGGACATCGAAATAGGTTTGACCCGTAATCTTTGAAACGATGTCGAGACGGGTCTTGCCATCCACATCGCTGAGCACCATCCAACCCTCTGAAGTAGTGTCGCTCACGGTGAGCTTGTAGCTCTGTCGCCAGAACAGACCGGTGTTCTTCTCTGTGGCGGTGAAATAGAGGATATATTCTCCTGCAGGAAGTGTCATTTCCTGCAAGAGATGTTTTTCGTTGCTGAGTACCGTTACCTCATTATCGCCCGACTTGTTGATTACCTTCCATTCATAGTTGTAGGCATCCAGGTCGGTGATGTTATCGCCCAGATTTGGATCGAGGTCGATGTTGGCATGGGTGAGCACTGAGATGTTCTCTGGCACGCCCGTAATAGTAGGCTCGTTCAGGCTGTGATAGTCGTAGTTGCCCTCGTCTTGCGAGCAACCAGCTAACATGGTAGCCATCATCAGAGCCATTGCCCATATTTTATAATTTCTCATAATTCTTAATGTTTTTCTTTTAATTTCTCCTTTGAGAGTGAATGTCTTCCCATGGCTTTACTCACCATAGAATGCTAAAGCATTGCCCTGTGCATCGAAGGCATCGGCATCGTAGGTCTTGCCACTGTTGCGAAGTTTCTGCTGCTCCTTCACATAGCTTTGCATTTCAGAACTTACATAGCTCTGCATGGCAAGTGTCATCTTCGACTCATCGTTGAAATCGCCTGGGTCGAGTTCCAGTACCTTGCATGCCAGTTCGAACTTCTGCTGAGTGAAGTCACCGAGCAAATCAGTTTTCCATGCCTTTGGTGCTGTGGTAAACTGGTCGGAGAAGATAATCTCGTAAGACAGGGTGGTCACCACGTCGCCATTAGCAGTGGTTTCCTCTGTCACGGGCAGGGTGAAGAATGCATTTGGCTGTAAACTTACCTGGATGTGCTTCTGCTGTGATTTCAGAATGGCTGTACGCTTCAGGGTAATCATATACTCCAAGGTTGTTTCGCCTGCAGGCAACTCAGCCTTCTCTGGAAGAACATAATCCACGCCTTCCTGTGCATCCTCCGAACTTACTGTCAGGGCAATCTCGCGAGGCTGGTCGGAAGGTCTGCCCACCAACTGAATCTTCACCGGCACCTGCATTTCGTCGCCTTTTTCATAAACGAAGGTCACGTTAGTCTTATCTTGCAGGATATTGGTATTGGTGCGATTGTTGAGATAAACGCCATTGATATCCTGGAATACATCCGGCTCCTGCTCACTGCATGAACCGAATGCGATGACCATCATCGCCCCAATTAAGAGGTTTTTTATCTGATATTTCATATAATTTCGTATGTTAAATTAATCTGGAAAACTCTTAATTATTAACGCTTGACTTTGAACTTTTTAATCTTAATTTTTGATCAGTTCTCAGTCTCAGAATCTGGCAATGGAACCACGAAGATCAAGTCGCTTGCCTTTGGATTCTTGTTCTTGTTAGAAGAGGTGATGATATCGCAGTTCAATCGCTTGTAGAGATAGAACAACTGTCCCTCACCATACAACTCTCTGATATACTCATACTTCAGCAAGTCTGGAGTCAGGGTCTGCAGGTTTGCTACACCACGGTTTCTGCGCAGGGCATTCACATACTGCAAGCCGTTAGCCAGATTGTCGCTCTGACTCTCTGCAGCAATCAGGAACATCTCGCCCAATCTTACCATCGGAATCATCGTGTTCTGAATGCTTCCGTTGGCCACCATGTCACTATACTTGTAGAAATATCTGTTGCTTCCCGTAGCTATCCAGTTGGCACGATAGCGGTAGTCGTCTTGATAGCCGCCAGTTGTCGCAGCTCCGCCATATACGATATTGCTCATCAGGTTGTCATCCATGCGGAATACATAGTTTGGCAGACGGGATGGATCGTAGAAATTCTTGTGGATGTTTCCACGACTGGTATTGGTCAGGGCGAAGAGTACTTCCGACGAGAATATGCGGTCTGGATCGGCTGGAGAACCGGTTACAAGACTCTTATCTACAAATGGGAAGATGCCCTGGTCGGCTGTCTTAATGACATCGGTGGCATACTTGAACGCATCGGGCTTGTCGCCCATGTAGAGATATACACGAGCCAGGAGTGCTTCCACTGCATAATAATTCAGGCGAAGTGCACGATAGCGCATAAAGTTGCTGGTGCCGTCCTGCGAACCGCTCATCAGGGTTCCTTCTGTCTTCACTGGGTCGTTGGCGAGCAGGGTGCGTGCTTCTTCCAAATCAGCTGTCACCTTCTCTGCCACCTCTTTGGCGGTAAGGATTGGTTCAGGCGAATTGGTCTGCTTATTATAATAAGGTATAGCCTTCTTATCACTGTCCTTGGAATAAACCGGACCGAAAAGGCGCAGCATGTCGAAATGAAGCATGGCGCGCAAAGCCAATGCCTCGCCCTTGACAACGTAATAGTTGCCACCGCTGAAGAGGTTCTGGTTGCCATCAATGGTCTCCAGAATCTTGTTGCAGTTGAGAATCAGGGCGTATGCCTTGTTCCAGGTCTGATCCAATCGGTTGCGCCAATATTCAGTAGCATACTGATAGGACGCCAGGTCCTTGTAGTTGCCCCATACACTGTTGTCGCTGCCGATGGTGTAGGCACCGCCCATCACCTCGATCATCTCTACCGAGAGAGACTGACCGTAGAGCGCAGTACTGTTCAGATCGATATAAATGCCATTGAGCATTTTCTGATAGCCTTCCTCAGACTTGAGAAGTTCGCCCTCCGAAATCTGGTCGTAAGGTTTTACCTCCAACCAGTTGTCACACGAAACCATCAGCGTGCTGCAGGCTATAATCATTGAATATATTATCTTTTTCATTTCTTGCTTTTTAGAATGTTGCACCTATAGAGAATGACACGGTACGGGCAAACGGATAGTCGATGCCTCGCTCTGCCTTCACGGTTGACCAACGGAAGATGTCGTTCATGTTGGCCTGAACGGAAAGGGCTTGCATGCCAAATTTCTTGGCGATGTTGAGTGGAAACTCGTAACCTAAGTTGATTGACTCGCAGGTGAGGGTGTTCTCATCCATCACGAAGCGGGATGACTTGTCGGTCTTCTGCACCATAGAGATGCCCTTGAACTGTGCATTGCGGTTGTTGATGCTCCAGCGGTCGTAGAGGGCACGGCGGTCCTGGTTGTTATATACATCAGCTGTTCCGATGTTCTCCACCTTGTCGAAGAGCGAACTGTTGAAGAGCTGGCCGCCATACTGATAGCGGAAGTAGCAGCTGAATGAGAATCCCTTATAATAGAAGGTGGTTCCCAACAGACCCTCTACGTCTGGTTCGGTATCACCGCATACCACCTCGTCGTTGGCATCATAGGTGAACGAATAGGTTCCGTCGCGCTTGATGAAGAGCTCCTTACCTGTGGCTGGATCGATGCCCGCAGAACGCACTGCCCAGATGGCGGTAGGACTTCCACCGTCATAATAGCGGGTGGTGTTGTGAAGACCCGTCTTTCCGCTCTCATTCAAAGCACTGAAGGCATTGCCGATGTTGGCATACTTCGACTTGGAATGGGTGGCGCTCACGGAGATGTTCCAGTTGATGCGCTCGTGTGGCATGTAGATAGGAGAGAACTTAACGGTGGCTTCCCAACCGTTGGTTTTCTGCTTACCGGCATTCAGAGCCTCGCTGGTTACGCCCATAGAACCTGGGGTCGTAATGATAGCGAGCAATGGGTCGGTGTTCTTGATATAGTAATCAAGCGTCAGGTTCAGACGGTTGCCCAAGGTGGTGATATCAGCTCCAATGTTGTAGTTGATGGTTTCCTGCCAAGCCAGGTCGTTATTACCCAAGCCATTGATGATGACACCGGTACCGAATACGTTAGTCATCAGACTATTGAACATATAGGTGGTGTAAGCCTGATAAGCCGAGAAGTTCTGGTTACCTGGGTTACCCACAGAGGCACGCAGCTTCAGCATCTGGAAGATATCATTCTCCTGCATCCACTTCTCATTGTGTATATTCCAACCCAGACCCACAGACCAGGTGGTGCGGAAACGGTTGTCGGTGCCAAACATAGAGGCGCCGTCGTTACGCAGGTTGAAATCCAGCAGATAGCGGTTGTCGTAGGCATATCCGCCATTCAGATAGAAACTGGATGCATGCTTGATGTTCTCACGGTAACTTGGCTTGCCACCAGTAGGGTAGTTGTTGGCAAAGGATGGAGCGTCAAACTGGTCGTCCGTAAAACCTGTAGCCGAATAGCCATTAGTCTTGCTGCTGGTATTGCTGAAGTTGAATCCCAAAACGGCGTTAATCTGATGCTTTTCGGCTATCAGTTTACCATAAGTTGCAGAAAGGTCTCCCTCGTAATAGAGATATTTCTGCAGGCTGTGCTTGAACAGTCCCTTCTGGGTTGCTTCCTTATCATCGAAGTCGGTATGCTCTGGAGAGAGGCGCTGGTCCTGGGTATCATCATACTTGGTAATACCAAACTTGCCACGCACACGGAGGTCATCTGTGGCAAACCACTCGGCGATGAAATTGTTGGTAAAGCCGAAGCGTTGTCCCTTGTCATAATTGTTGAGATGGGCATTCCAGAGAGGGTTTGATACAGGATAGTCGTTCAATCCTTCTTCCGGATAATAGAGATATTTGTTGATCTTGCCATTTTCCCCATATTTCTTGTAGTAAGGGTTAGCCTGAGCATATTCAGCGAAACTTACCGTAGGATTGTTGGTCTCCAGATAGTCGATGGAGAGTTTGTTGCTAAACTGGAATTTGCCTGTACGGTAGATCAGGTCGAGGTTACCGCCCAAAGTCTGTCGGTCGGAACCCTTCATCACACCGTTCACTTTTCCGTAGTTCAATCCAATGCCATATCTCACGTTACCTTCTCCACCCTCAGCATATACATTGTGCTTGTGGGTAAAACCGGTGCGCAGCGGCACACTGAGCCAATAGGTATTCACACCCTGCTCGATGTCGCGGAGACGGGAATTGTAGAGGTTATCCAGTTTAATCTGGTTGAAAGGATCGTTGGTATTGTCCTTATATACACCAGCTAATTTCTCAAACTCCAATTTCTCACGAGCGTTCATCAGGTTGTAATCAGAGAGGTCGGCAAAGTCCATGCTGTAGTCTCCCTTGTAGGAAATCTGCAGTTTACCCTTAACAGGCGCCTTGGTCTCGATGACTACCACGCCATTTGCTGCCTTGGAACCATAGATGGCAGTAGATGCAGCGTCCTTGAGCAGAGTAACTGAGGCTACTCTGTTCATATTGAGGTTCATCACGGTTTCCAGAGTTGTCTCGAAACCATCGAGGATAAAGAGAGGCTGATTAGGGTCAGAACCATATTCCTCTTTCAGACCAGCTACACTCGACTTACCACGGATTTCCACATCTGGCATCTTGTTAGGGTTGGAACCGGAGAGGGCATTATCCATGATTTTGAAAGAAGGGTCAAGGGTCTTCAAGCTCTGGAGCACGTTCTGTGCACCCACGCTCTTGAGTTCATCGCCCTTGAAAGTAGCAGAAGAACCAGTGAAACTCTCCTTCTTACGGCGATAGACACCAGTGACCACCACGTCTTTGATATTCTGAGCTTCCGACTTCAACATGATTTTGGCAAAGTCGGCTTGGTTGTTACCCGTATATCGAATGACTGTTTTCTTATAACCGATAAAAGACAGTACGATGTTGCATTCCTTGTTGACTGGCAAGGAGAAATGTCCATCGATATCCGTTGTTACAGCGTTTGTAGTACCTTCGATTGCCACAGTAACACCAATCATCGGTTCATGGTCACCGCCATCAAACACCTTACCCTCAACAAATCCTTGCTTCACAGCGATCTCTGTTTGTGGAGTTGTTTCTCCATTTACGTTCTGTGCGGATGCAGACTGAAAGAATGGAGGGGTAAGACAACAACTCAGCAAAATCCAGCGGCAAGCGCATGGAGTTAAATTGTTTATTTGCATAAAGTTACAATCTAAATTGAGTATTCTCGTATTAATATTATATTTCTTTGCAAAGATAACACTTTTTTAGAGATTAAATATATATTTAATGAATATTTTACCATAAATGAGGTAATATTCTACAGAATTAAACTGAGATAAGCTTAAAAAAATAGATTTCTTACTTTTAATGTGGTTTGATAACCAATTAATTTCTTTATGCTATATTCGTTTAATACTTGTTTTGTGCTTTTCAAAAAGATAGATTATTATTGTGTCAGCATGCCTAAAGTCTTATTCTTGTCAGGTTTGCGATAGTGAGAACCTGATAAAATTAAAAAAAGGGTGCGTCACAAATTCATGACACACCCTCTCGTTTTAATTATTTTCCCGATGCTTATGAAATATCATCCAGAAAACGGGTTAGCACGTTATGAGTGATTATTTCACCTCAATGTGCTTAACATCGTCTTTCTTTTCTTCCTTGGCTACCTTAGGTATCTCAATCTTTAAGACACCATCGCTGACCTCAGCAGAAATCTTCTCTTGATTGGCATTCTCTGGCAGAGCATAACTCTGAGAATAGTTGCTGTAAGAGAATTCACGACGCAAGTAATGCTCCTCCTTCTTCTCCTCCTTCTTCTCTTCCTTGTTCTCGATAGATACATTCAGATAACCATCCTTGTCAATGTTCATCTTGACCATATCTTTCTTCAAACCAGGAGCTGCAATCTCCATCGTATAAGCGTTTTCATCTTCCTTGACATTAACTGCAGGAGCGGTGGCGTTCATATGTGGCATCAAGCTTGTATCAAAGAAATTGTCATTAAACCAATTGTTCAACCAATTTGAAACACTGTTATTTCTACGAGCTAACAACATAATGAAAAACCTCCAAATTTTATTTTTCTCGTCCTCTCTTCGCCTCTCGGTTCTGTCGGGATTTCTAATTGTTTATTATATTTATCCTTTTAAAATAATGATTGCTTCGGCTTTCGAGGCTCAAGGATTTCAAGAAACCCTCAAATGTCATTGCTTAGGGTTCTTATCGTTCCCCTTGCCCTTTCGGCTTCCGCTTTCACTCTATATATGAGCAAGTTATGTGCCAATTCAATCTGTCTGTTTGAAGTGAACAGATATTGACAAAATTGGCAAAAGACTCTGCAAAACTGACATCAAAATATAATTAATTTAAACTTAGCAGTCAGAAATGACATGAAAGTATAATTCGTTTTCACGATTCATACATGCGGATAGTTTGAAAACCAGTATATCCCTTTAGTTTTTGACAGCAAAACTAACGAGGAATTGATTCGCATGATAGTGTCAGAAAATCAGGAAAAGGGAGAGTAACTGGTAGCAGGTGAAAAAAGTGGAGGATAATTATTTGAATTTATATTTGGCTAATTCGGATTTTCTTTGTAATTTAGCAGCGCAAACGTAAGACATGTAAGATTATGGCAAAAATAGTAAATTTCTATCCTGTAGGAATACAGACATTCTCGAAGATTCGTGAAGGCAATTATCTCTATGTAGATAAGACCAAATACATCGTGGATTTCCGAGAAAAACAGATGTCGTATGTCTTTCTGAGTCGCCCAAGACGATTCGGAAAATCTCTTTTTGCCTCTACCATTCAAGCTTATTTTGAGGGGAAAAAAGAACTTTTCGAAGGATTAGCCATTGCTGATTATGAGAAAGAATGGGTGAAACATCCAGTTTTTCATTTTGACATGAGTGGAGCCAAGCATTTTGATGCTGATGCTTTGAATAATTATCTGAATCTGGAACTTTTGCCATACGAAGAACTTTATGGTAAGGGAGAAGGTGAAAAATATCCTAATGAAAGACTGGAAGGAATCGTAAAGCGAGCATACAAGCAAACGGGAGAAAAGGCTGTGGTCATCATCGATGAATATGATGCCCCTTTATTGGATGTAGTGCATGAGAAGGAGAATTTGCAACCGCTCCGTCGTATCATGCAGAATTTCTACAGCCCATTGAAGAAGCTCGATCCATACTTAGAGTTTACCTTTATCACAGGTATCACTAAATTCTCGCAGCTCAGCATCTTCAGCGAACTCAACAACCTCGATAATATCAGTCTGTACGACCAGTACTCGGCAATCTGTGGCATCAGCAAGACGGAACTAACCACGCAGATGAAACCGGATGTAGAGGCAATGGGCGAAGCGCTTGGCATGACGTATGAGGAATGCCTGGCAGAGCTGACACGATTCTACGACGGCTATCATTTCAGTGAGAATTCGGAAGATATTTTCAACCCGTTCAGTCTGGTGAAGGCGTTGAATGCAGGCAAGATAGCCCCTTATTGGTTCGGTTCCGGCACTCCATCCTTCCTTTTGAAACTATTGGATAAATATCATGTCAATCTTTCTACATTGGAAAGTCAGGAGGCAGTACTCAGCTCTTTCGACCAATCAACGGAGGAAATGACAGATGCCTTGCCTTTGCTTTATCAGAGTGGTTACCTGACCATCAAGAAATATGATCCGATGTTTCAGGAATATACTTTAGGCATCCCAAACGGGGAGGTACGTAATGGCTTACTCAATTCCTTGATTCCTCATTATGTAAACCCTCGCCGTTCCGATAATGATGCTTTCCTCTTAGGCTTCTGCAAGGCAGTTTACCGCAATGATATTGAGGCAGCATTGGAACACATGCGCACGTATATGGCTACGATACCATACGATTTGGAGAATCATAGCGAGAAGCATTATCAGACCATTTTCTATCTGATGTTCAGCTTCCTCAATATATATATACGTACGGAGGTAAAGAGTGCCATCGGCAGGGCTGATGCCGTGATGCACATGCCTGATACAATCTACGTCTTCGAACTGAAGGTAGATAAAAGTGCCGAAGAGGCATTGGTCCAGATAGATGAAAAAGGCTACATGCTCCCTTATCATTCTGAGGGCAAGCGACTGGTAAAAATAGGCATCAGCTTTGACAGTACCCAGCGTACCATCAGCGAATGGAAAATAAAGGAAGAATAATCCGAAACAGATATCTTAGGTTACTTTCCCAAGTATCCTAAGATATTTTTTTATCACATCCGGATAGTACTTTTGCAGTCCGGTAAAACTGCTAAGCAGCGTTTTCCTTCTACTGTTTTGAGGATGCATCCTATAGTTTTTCTTCCTATGTTGCGTAAGATAGGAACTTTATTGATAGCTATCACTTCCACATAGTGTACTCCCGAATTAGGTACGTCCATTGGCAAGGTACCATCGCCCTGCATTTTGGATTGACCGAATCTTTCTACGTCATCGAAACGTACATAACGATTGTTCTTGCCATCTATGAAACCTACACAGACAGAGTCGGCATTGGTGGCGATGGATGCGAATATCAGTTTTTCGTCGGCATTGCGCTTAAACACTCTGCCTCTTTCTCGCTGCAAGAGCTCTTCTACCGATACCTTGCACACCCTTCCGCTTTCGTAAACAAGAATCAGCCATCCTTCTTCTTCATCTTCATGTACAGCTAATTTCAGGCGGTAGTCTTGCCAGTCATCTTCATCGAGTACCTTGTATTCGTCGGTTCCCATTAGGCAGATGACGGCCGTTGATGGTCTCCAACCTTCCTCGTATTCGTGGAGGGCATTGTTGCGTATGCGTGAAGTCTGGATGCAATCAGTTACAGGTGCAGATTCCACAGGTTTTACGATTTCCTTTTCCGGTACAGTTTCTGGTATGAGGGAATCGGTTTTCTTATCCTCTATATGAGGCGCAAGCTCTTGGGCTCTTTGCTGGCGGATGGCAAGGAACTTGTCACGATAGTTGTCGTTTACCTTTCGAGCCGATGTTCCCATGCGCTCAAAATACTCGTTGCCTACTGCTATTGGGGTAGGGCATGGGGCAACATCGATGATGAGCACTGCATTCTTCACGTCTTCATCGAAATGAGTATGGATGTAGTGGGCACCCGTTTGTCCCAGATAATAGACAATCTGATTATTTACATATACTTCATACTTATCGCGGGATCCTTTGAAGAGTTGATTCTTCAGATCCTCCTCCAATCCCATCTCATACCCAATGTCTGATACTCCCAAATACAGGTGTCCACCATCGGCATTGAGGAAAGCACACAATTCCTGCATGATCTTTTTAGTCTGAGTCTGAACATCTACCCGCATGGAATTCTCCGGATAGATGATAGAGGTTTTAAACTCGGTATGGAAATCTTCCTTTCCATAGTTTTTCTTGTTGGAGGACGATTTCTGGAGTTTGAGAAGCGCTCTGATCTTATCCAAGATATCAACAGCTTGTGACAATAGTCCCGACTTTTTGACGAAATTATGAGAGAGAACGAGCGAGGCGAGTTGCTGCAGTTGCGGATCTTCATTGCAACAGCTCCACCTGTAAAGTTCTTCATAATGGTCTTCACAGTCGAGACAGCCGATGATGCGCAGTTGCATGAAATCGTGTCGCAGGATGGCATTTCTATCGAAGAGTTCCGGGTCTGTATCAGCGATATGCTGTATTTTGCTGGTATCCACTTTGTCTAATACGGCAAAATCGTTGAGAATCTCCAAGAGGGCCAATCGGCTGTCATAGTAGCTGATCCGCTCTTTGTTTTCCAGGATAATGGCCATCAGCCGGCAGAAATTCAGATAATTGTATGCCTTGAGATTGTCTTCTTCCAGGGTAGCTTTGGCTTCAATGATGCACATTAATTCACTCACATAGACAGGCTCAAGCGGGTGGGATGCTGCCCATTCATCTTTTTCAGCCAGCGGGTTGTATATTTCTTTCTTGCTATACCCCAGCATCAGCTGGTGAAAGGCTTCTGCTGCATTAAATCGGCTTTCTGGAGCCTCACGCACAAAGGTGGCGTTCAAATAGCCATTTGTACCTTTCGAGATATTTTCCACTTCTACGATCATTCCCTTTCTCAATTCCTCTACAGTCATGTCCTGCGCAGGAGAGACAGAAACGGACAGACCTTCACTGCTGATGGCTGGTACTCGCCCGATATCGGCTCCACGATTATTGAGCAGGCAGGTGAGTCTGGAGTTATAGAAAATATCATTCACGCGCACCTCTTCTTCATAATCTTCAATCATTTCGCTCAAGGCAAACACGTATGTTCCATCTGGATTTATGTCTTTTACATAGGCTCTGAGCACGAGTGGCTTGTCGAGATATTGGAAGGATTTGATGCTTACTTCGCCGGGATAGTATGGTACCACATCTTCCAGTACATTCAGGGTGCCTGTGCATTCATATCCCTCCTCAATAACTTGGCATTCGAACATGAGCTGTCCGGCTAATTGCTTAGTTATAATGATGCTTGTTTCGTCGTCTATATCGAGTTTTCTTCTCTTATTACTGCCGGATTTTCGCTTATTGGAAAAGAGTGATTGGTTGATATACATCCATAGTTGCTTGTAGTGCTCGATGGTAGTACCCACTTTTCCTCTCAGGTTTACTGGCGGTTTCTCGTCCAGATGAATGCTGAGTCCGTGCCACAATCCCATTCTTGAAGGGAAAGGCAGATAGAGATTCTCTTTGTTGAGATTCTTCGGTTGTATGGCAATGGTTTGTTCATTGACAGTGAGAATGGTCTGTTCTCCTTCGAACTTAGCGGATTCGAAATTTTCTACCGGTTCATTGTTTTCCTGCGAGCAGAGCATATTGGCGATGATGAATGCATCATCACAATTGAAGGGTAGGGTAGCATCAAATTCTGTTGCCGTGAAAAGTGATCGGAATGCTTTTTGCAGTGTTTTGTTAGGATCGCTCACGTTCATCAGAGATACCAGTCGGTAGAGTAGTGCCTGGATGAGTTGAGAATCATATATCTTATGAGTAGAATGGTTACTGAGCATCAGTTCTGTCACCAATACCTGAATCATAGTCTCCTTTGTGGCAGGATCGCTGGTAAGTTTGTCGGTCTGCGCATAAGTAAAATCCACGTAACTTTGTAGCAGTTTGAGCCATTGCATCTGGAATGGTGTACGTGTCCAGAGATATACTTCCTGCTTACGGAGTGTGTAAAGGATTTTGCCTATCTGTTTTTCCATGATAGAGACATCAAGCATGAAAATACACTGCATGATGCAGAATTGCTTTCTTGGTTGGTAGATGTAGGCACAGTCAGCGAGTGTAGAGAGGATATGATCGATGGTATCTTCTGCTTTTCCTTCCTTAAGAATTTGGATGGCCTGGATATAATAAGACAGCAGCTCGATAACATCTGTAAATCTTTGCTCTAATAATATGCGTTCTGCTTCTTTGCACTGGGGCAGTAGTAAGTTACTCTGCAGGGTACAGAGGCAATGATAGCGTATGTTTTGGAGTAAAGCTTGAAGTTGGTTCTGGGAAATATTTTGGGAGATATTTGAAATCCAGCGATGACATTCCACATCGAACATATCAGATGGAGTATCACCCAACATCAGTTTTCTGAAATCCTCTGTATTCCAGCTGGCAATATCTGTTCCTTCTTGTTTTTTATCGTTTTCTGGATTTGTGTCTGATTCATCAGTTTCTTCCTTTTTCTGCGTATCTTCTTGCAGAATTTTCTGGTGGATGGCTTCAAATATTTCCTGCAGATCATTTTCAGAGAGCGAGAATTCTGATTTCTCAGCTCCCAGCACTTCAACGAGTTTTACCTCCATATAGTTTTGTCTGAACTTCATGATCCTGCATCTTACTCTTGGTGTAAGAGCGGCATTGATATTAGTTTCACGGTCCATCATTGCCGTTAAACCATATTGATCTTCCAACTGGTATTTGTCGGTAAGAGTCAGTTTGATTTTAAAATCCACTTCCTCATTTTCATGATAATAGCTTCTCATGAGGAGGTCGATATTTTGCGAGATAAAGATTTTGCCACTTGACGTTGTCAGCAGCTTGCAGTCAAGAAAATCGGGTAGGGGTAGCCTCCTTTGAAATGCAAGTTGGGCTATCTTATAAATTTTACCTTCCCATTCGATGATAAACTTGTGCTCCTCATCATCAGCGCGCAAGACTTTTGCTTTGATGTATTTATAATTATCCATTTTATATAATAATTTTAATTCGTTTTCAATTACTGCGCTAAATTACTAAAAAAATCTGATATGTATTAAAAATGAAAGAAAAAAATTCATTTTTTCTTTTCAATATGTTACTGAAGTTTCGCAAGTTGATATTTATTCACTTGCGAAACTTCAGTTTTTTGTATGTATGTTTGCATGTTTGTTAACTTTTCTAAGTTAGCAAAGTTGGCTAAAAGCATAAACTTAGTTAAATTTTAAAAGTTGATGTTGTTATTTACAAGATTGTTTGTATATTTGCAATACAAAAATATAATAATTATTGTAACAATCGTTGTATTTTCAAATCTGAAGGGCGGTGTTGGCAAGAACACTTTGTGTTGTTACTTTGCCCACTTCCTCGTGGCAAAGAATAGTGTTGCGATTCAGCGATTATGAGCTGCTGAAAGAGAAGTGTGACTTTTATCTTCAAAATCAACAGTCAGAAAATATGGTGATTGTCTCAGGTTATGCCTCTAGTGCTGATGCCTTGGGTGAGAGATATGCCTAGAAACGAGGCTACGATCTGGAAATTTACCCGGCTGACAGGTGAGAAGATGCTGAACGTTTTGTACATGAGGCAAAAAGAATAACCGCTGTTGTTATGTGCTATTAAGTTAGTGTTAGTCTCTTCATTGAGGCTGGACGTCCTCAGCGGAAGCCTATCGTTGTTATGTGCGATTAAGTTCGTGTTTGCCTCTTCACTGAGACTGGACGTGACAGATAGGCTTGCCCTCGGTACCTGGTATCGAGGGCTTTTTTTGTATTGGTGTCATTTTTTCCTTTTGCCCCTTTATAGTTGTTTAACCTTGTATCTTTTGATTCTCAACTATTTTATGAATCTATGTAGTAAAAAAGATAGATAGATATTCAAAATTTAACTTTAAAAAGGAAGGTTTCTTTTGTTTTTTACGAAAATTTTAATTAACTTTGCGTCCCAAATGATAAAAAGATTTTTCATTGCATATGTCAGATTATCCCAATTTTAGGGGATTATGTAGATGTTTTTGAAATTATATTTTCTTATTTGGCTGAAAAGGAGTATCTTAGCATCATAAATTTAATAGAGTTACATAAGATGAATAAAACAAAGATTATTGCAGCATTTGCTGAGAAAGCTGGTATCACAAAGACTGATGCAGCCAGGTATTTTGATACCATGATAGGTTTAATGGCGGACAACATGGTGGAAGGTGATGGAGAAATCGCTATTCCTGACTTCGGTAGATTCTCTATCAAGCATGTAGCAGAGCGCCAGGGCATTAATCCTGCCACCAAGGAGAAAATTACGATTGCAGCCCGTGATAAGATTGTGTTCAAGGCTTCAGATTGCATTCAGTATTACTCACGTAAGCATTGTAAGGATTAAATGATAGTGGTATTATAAATCAGTAAATTAATCTAAATGGGTATAGCCACCAGATTTTCTGGTGGCATTTTTTATGCCTTTTGAGACAAAAGTGCATATAAAAAGTGTTAAGAAAAGAATAAGACGATAATCGAGGTGTTTCTTATGTTATTTCTGAAAAAGATTAAAAACTTTTGGTGTTGCCACAAAAATATTGTAGTTTTGTGGCAAAATAAAGAAGAGTGGCACAAGGCATCTATTGCTATCCAAAGATTGACACAAAATGGGGAAGCGGAGTTGTACCGCCATCCATTGAAGACATTGCCAATGGCATTGCTAAACGTGATAAAGTTAGAATTGTTCCGATAGGTGCGTATGTGTTGAATGTATTAGGACTGTCAAAACAAGTACCGGCAAATGTGGTGTTCTTTACAGATGGGTCTTCTAGCAAGGTTTCTGTAGGCAAAGGTAACGGAATCCTTTTCAAGCATACATCTGAGATGAGAACATTTGCTTATCGGTCAAAACTTATGCTATTGATAGTAATGGCTCTCCGTGAAATCGGTGAAGAAAATATAACAGAACAACAGATGAACATCATCAAAGGTCATTTGAAAAATGTCCCAACGAGATTTTCAAAAAAACATTTTGTTGGCTCCAGCATGGGTTCGTAAAAAAATGCAACAAGTATGAATTATCAAGATATAGAAAAACTTGCTTCCTTAAAGGAAAGTAACAATTTGGAGTTTAAGGAATCGACAGGTCAATTAGACCGTTCGATGGAGACTCTATGTGCGTTTCTCAACTGTGAAGGTGGTACTATTCTTTATGGTGTAAAGGATAATGGTAAGATTATAGGTCAAGAGGTATCTGACAATACTAAACGCTCTATTGCTGAGGCGGTCAATAGAATTGAGCCTTTTGTAGAGTTGGAAATCTCGTATGTTCCTATTCTTGAGACTGACAAATATGTGATAGCCATTCATGCGGAATGTCAACGTTTCATGCGTCCTTTCACTTATAAGGGAAGGGCTTATATGCGCATTGAAAGTACCACAACCTTTATGCCACAGGAACGGTATAACCATCTCTTAATGGAAAGAGGCGGAAAATATGGATGGGAAGCAATGATAAACTCCGATTTGAAGATAACCGACTTGGATGAGAATGCCATTCTCGGTGCTGTCCGTGAGGGAATTCGAAACGGAAGACTTCCTGAAACAACTATTCGCGAGGAGATACCTGTAATCTTGAAAAAGTTTGGCTTGTTCCATGATGGTAAACTGAACAATGCATCCGCCGTGTTGTTTGGCAAGGATTTGTATGGATACCCACAATGTCTTGTGCGTATGGCTCGTTTCAAAGGAACAACAAAAGAAGAGTTTATAGACAACCAACGTGCGGAAGGTAACATTTACGAATTGCTTGATGCCTCAATGGCATTTTTCTTTAAGCATCTCTCACTGTCTGGTAAGATAAACGGTCTTTATCGTGAGGAAGAGTTGAGCATTCCGTACAAGGCTTTAAGAGAGAGTTGTATCAACTCTCTTTGCCATCGCTCGTATCATCAATCAGGTAGTTCTATAAGCATCGCTATCTACGATGACCGTGTTGAAATACGAAATACGGGAACTTTTCCTGCCGACTTGCCTATAGAACGTCTTATGCAAGAACATGACTCTAAACCACAGAATCCAATCATTGCCAATGTACTCTATAAGAGCAAGATACTGGAGAGCTGGGGACGAGGCATTGGTACTATGGTCGATGAATGCAAGCGTGTAGGCTTGCCTGCTCCGGAATTCAATACTGATGGCAATTTTGTGTGGGTCGTATTCAAATACAACAGGAACAGTGTGGTAGTTACCCCACAGTTACCCCACAGTTACCCCACAGTTAGCCCACAGTTAATGAAAGTAATTACTGTAATAAGAGATAACATGATGGCCGCCAAGGAGATAATGGAATGTGTAAAGTTGAAAGACAAGACTTATTTCCTTGATAAATATCTATATCCTGCAATGGAAGAAGGCTATGTTGAACAACTATATCCTGAAAATCCGAAACATCCAAAACAGAAATATATGCTTACAGAAAAAGGCAAGGCATTATTAAAAATAGAAAGACGGCAAAGGCAGTGATGATTTGTTCCACTGCTTTTGTCGTTTCTATTCCTGTATAAAGTGCTTCAAATTCTCGTCAGCAGCGATGCGCTCCAACTCGTCCTTGACAGTCTGCATGACATCCTCCTTTATCCGATTGTAGTTGTCCTGAATAGCTTGCTTCCCGACATCGTTTCCGCATTATCAAAGAATAGCGGAAAAGGCTGTGAAGGCGAAAGGCAATCCCTTTAGTGATATTGTGAGTCTATTCTGACTGTCATAGATGTCTGTGCCATAACTTTATCTATTTTAATTAATATTGATTGCAAATATATGGCGTTTTGATGTAAGTTGTATGACTTATGACTCCTTTTTGTCAAAGTTTAACAGAGAATGTGAAGTCAAAAATACTTTTTGTTTGTCCTGCCAAAGCATTTAAAAAGTTGACTTGTATTGCCGACCATGAGACCTAAATCAAAAGATCCTGAAAGAATTGTAAACAGATTGTCATTATTGCACCATCCCGAAATGATGGGGTAAAAGGGTTAGCAAATTTCACGCTTTCTTTTTAAGAAAGGGCGGAAAAGTCAAAACAGGTACAAATCTGCCATTTACCGGAAGCATCCAAGGCCGATTTGCTAAATAATTGAGTGTTTTTTGGGTTAGGACAGATAGAAAATGATAAAATCTGACACGTATTCCAACCAATTTTCGTATTTTTGCAACGAATTCGCCCTTTCTTAATAAGAAAAGTGTAACGAATGTAAAATAAAGATACATGTGCAAAGGCAGCAATGTCTGATTCTCATAAACGATTAAGATGATGCACGACAATAACAAATTAACTATATCTCAACAACCATCATGTATGGTTGTGGCTGAGGACATAAAGTAGAATAGAATTTATGAAACCGGATGGTACGAATTCTTTTTCTACAGCCGACGAGAAACTTGTTTCTCCAGAGGGCAACCACGTTACAGAGCCAGACG
>ERZ1023706.79-NODE-79-length-23940-cov-27.382625_pt1 | contig 23940 bp, 20 predicted proteins | sample MGYA00380351_ERZ1023706 | MGnify/ENA primary metagenome ERZ1023706 (study PRJEB33179, sample SAMN07449038) | human gut metagenome | biome: Human-gut; feature: Human associated habitat; material: Faeces | host: Homo sapiens | place: India:Kasaragod | collected...
AAACACATTTTATTAATTAACCATAAATGTGTCTATCTATATCAGTATAAGTCACAAATCAATCATCAACAAGAATAACCTTTAACCAGATATTCCATCATAAATAAATGAGACTTCCCGGCATCAGAACCGAGAAGTCTCATTCTTTTTATCTTATCATCTGTCAAGTCTTTAAGCCGATATTTTCAACAGAAAATGAGACTTTGAGACTTTTCTACATAAACTTTTCACGTAAGCGAAAACTATTGTCCTTTTCAACGGAAATGCTTATCCCTTAGATTGCATAAAGGAAGGTGCGGATGAACCAGTAGCAAACGATACCTGCCAGATAACCTACGAAAGCAATCCAGGAGATATGCTTCATATACCAGCCGAAGGTAATCTTCTCCAAGCCCATTACTACCACACCAGCGGCACTACCGATAATCAGCATTGAACCTCCTACACCGGCACAGTAGGCCAGCAACTGCCAGAAGACACCATCCACAGCCATATCGCCAGCGGCTGCCACAGGATACATTCCCATACATCCGGCTACCAGAGGCACATTGTCAACAATACTTGAAAGCACACCGATGATACCAGTAACCAGGTAGTGGTTGCCATCGAATACGACGTTCAAGCCCTGACCCAAAGCTGTCAATACGCCAATCTCAGCCAGGCAGGATACAGCCATCAGGATACCGAGGAAGAAGAGGATGGTACTCATATCAACACGAGAAAGCAACTTGGTTACTCGCTTCTGAGTGCCCTCGGCATCAGCTCCACGATGCAAACCGCGATAGAAAACTTCGGTAGCAGTCCAGAGAACGCCCAATACCAGGAGGATTCCTACGAATGGAGGCAAGTGGGTGATACTCTTGAAGATAGGAACGAAGATCAAACCGCCTACTCCCAACCAGAACACAGCCTTGCGCTGACCTTCGGTGAAATCGCTGACCGATGCATTCTGCTGGTCAGAAACCTCAGGCATCACGAGTTCGCCCTTCAACATGGTCTGAAGGATGAGGGCAGGAATCACCATGGAAACCACAGACGGGATGAAGATTTCGGCGATAACGCCGGCTGCAGTAATCAATCCCTTGTTCCAGAGCATGATGGTGGTAACGTCGCCGATTGGTGAGAAAGCACCACCCGAATTGGCTGCGATGATGACGAGGGATGCATAAACCATGCGGTCCTTGTGGTCGGTGACGAGCTTTCGGAGAATCATGATCATCACGATACTGGTGGTCAGATTGTCGAGGATAGCAGAGAGGAAGAAGGTAAGGATAGCGATACGCCAGAGGAGCGCACGCTTCGACTTGGTCTTCATCACCTTGCGAACCCAGTTGAATCCGCCGTTCTGGTCAACGATTTCCACGATGGTCATCGCACCCATCAGGAAGAAGAGTGTTGTGGCGGTATCGCCCAGATGTTCCTGGATGATTCCGGTCACCTTCTCCACCATTCCAGCAGCACCGCCTGTATAATCAGGGTGCATCAACTGAAGATACTGCATTGGATCCACCATGTAGAGGGTCCAACAACCTACCAACATCAACAGGGCAATCGCTGCCTTGTTTACCTTTGTCAAACTTTCGGTAGCTATGAGTGCATAGCCCAGCACAAAAACGACAATAATAGAAATTGTAAGTGTAGCCATTACTTTTTATTTATTATTAGATATTAACTGATATTCAAAATGAATTTTCTTTCCTTCATGATTTGGTAAGTATTTTTGCCAAACGGATGCAAAGGTACAAAAAGAAAAGCAATAACCACGCAATTCCTTATTATAATTGTATGAAATCGTTTACTTAATTACGGATTTCTTCCCAAACCATAAGAATTCTACGTTACTGTGGCTGAAGCTCATAATTGATTTCACCATCCTGAGGACGATGGATGACTACCAGAGTCTGATAGGTATCGAAAGTCTCATCCCAGCCACCTGTCTTCAGCGGCATCTTGTCGATAGGCACCCAGGCATTACCGGCTCCATTGAAACCATAGTTCACATGCACGAGACCCTTGCTGTTGTAACCATCTATCACGAAGGAATGAGAGAAATAGTTATTTTCTCCATTCTTATAGGATGTTCCGCCATAAAGCACTGGGCGACCGGCACTCAACTCCTTGAAGATAACTTCCTTCCAGAGCTTAGCATCCTGCTGGTTAGGATAGTCGCGATAACCGTAATATTTCACGATATAGCCGAACTTCTTTGCAAAACCGTAGTTCTCAATATCAGATACCTGACTGGTGCTCACATCCGTGCCATACTGCATATTGACAACCTCGCCGCAACGAGCCATCAGGAGAGCTACGGCAGCAGCCTGGACATCGGTATATTTGCCTTCCTCATAAGAAGGAAGCATGTTGTCCCAATCAATCACCGTACCATCAGAGAGCTGAGATGGATACTTGTAATAATTCAAGATCTGAGCCAGGGATGTAGCCACACAACCCGTAAGGCACTGCTTGCCGTCCTTGGTTGGTGTATCGTTCCAAAATGGCGCATACTGTCCCCAAGTGGTAGTAAGCATGGCTGGCACTTCCGCCTTGCAGCCCTCTGGAATCTCATCCCCATCGCTCCAGGTGAAGTCGTCATAGCCATAAGTATCACCTATCTGATTGCCATCATAATCATAAAGATATGAACAGAACCAAACCTCGCCAGCATACTCATCGCCTGTAAACCGGGAATAGCCTCCTGACGGATAGATGCTCACATAATACTTGCTGCTCAGATAGATGGAATAATAACCATAGTCGTCGGCTGTAGTGGAAGGAGTTATCTCGGTAGAACCCTCAGGAACGGTGAAGTTGATGCTATAACCTTCCTCACCCAACGGATTCTCCAAAGTATAACTGCCATCATCATAATGAACGAGGGTAGCGGTAAACGACTTGCCAAGGGCTGCAGATGTGTAAGTTCCCGTATGGCGCCATACCTCAGCCTTAGTACGCTCAAATTTCAGTGCGATAGGCTCTGAATCGGCATATTCCGGGTCAGAACTTGTAGCCGTGATATAGATGGTGTATTCACCGATAGCCAGACCGGTAAGAAGCACACTGTTGGTCTCCGTCTGTCCGCTCACCTCCTTGCCGTCTGCATCTTGATAGTGGTAAGAATAACCGGTGGCATTCTCCACCTCAGGCCAGGTGATGGTTACACCGCCGTTGGCAGAACTTGCCGAAGGTACAGGATTAGCCAAAGGTGTTTGGGCTGTGGTAGTAGCGGTAAGGGTGGCGATAGGTGATGTACTCTTATCGCCAGTCAATGCTGCGTATGCCCATACCTTCAGGGTGTAGGTGGTGGTAGGCTCCAGACCAGTGGCTATCAGGGTTGTACCACTTGTCATATCTCCCAGCACCCGGTTGTCATTGTCATCATACAATTCGTATGCATACTGGGTAGCACCAGCCACAGGCTGCCAGTTGAAAGACAGCGAGGTGGCCTTCGTGATATCCGATGAGATAGCGGGAGCCTCCAACTGTGTCTTTACGACATCATCATCGCTACATGAGCTGAAGCCCAGGCTAACGGCAATGAGGAGGAATAATATGCTATATATCTTTTTCATTCTATTGCTATTTTAATGTTATTTTATTTTCTTCTGTTCATGAAATTCCATTTTGTTCATGAAATTATAGATTGCTCATGAGTCCTCATTTCACTCCTATGGATTCCACATCACTTCGATATAGTTGTAGCCTTCAGAAGTTCCATCGGTATAATCTGTGGAATAAGTAGCGAATACACAATAACCCAATTTGAAGGAGACATAGGAATAATCACCATAACCGATATAAGAGTTCATAATGCAGAGGGAAGACACGGTCTTGTCGCCCACCGTCCATGAAGGCCATTCACCCTTGCTGGAATCATAGAGGTAATAGCCATCTACGGTTCCGTCATTATAACTGTAATAATTGGTATATGGCAGAATCTTGTTGTAGGAAGTTGCTCCCGATGCCACACCACCTACCAGGAACACCATGTCCAGACCGGAACCTACGAAATCCTTGATGCGATAGCGGTTGGTGCTACCCAGGCGCTCGATATCCACAGTCCACTTCTGCTGGTTTCCGTTAATGGTCCAGGTCATGTCTGCATCCTTGACGTATGTTTTCCAGGAAGCCTGCAGTGCATAACCGCTAAAATGGGAAGTACCCTTGAACTGACTGCTATAGTGATCAGCGTAAGCCTCATCTATGGCAAGGTCGAAGGAATACTTCTTATCCTCCTCCATTTCTCCCACCCCGATGGTGAGAGATGTCGTCTTCTGACCAGCTTCAAACTTCACCGATGACGGGATGATGAGTCCCTCACTTGCCGATTTGCAAACGATAGGCACCTCGGCAGCCTCACTGTCATTCACACGAGATACCTTCAATTCCATCTCAGGCTGTTCGCCAGGACCACAAACATAGTCGGCAGTATTGTCGGCATCGAAATACACCTGCATACTGTTGGCAGGGGTTGGCGCTCCAGGCTGGTAGTCGTCATCGCTATCACAGGCTGTGAATCCTGCACCTATAGCCAGCACCATCAATATCTGATATATGAACTTTTTCATAATTTCTAATCTAAATCCTTTTATAAATGAATCCGAAATCAATAATCCGTCTGAGAGGTCGCAGCATTCGTTGGGTCAGGATTGAGCACCACGGCTGTATTCTGGTCACGCTCATAGTCGTAGATGTAATAGTTGAGCCATGGAGCCACCTTGCCTTCCTTGGAATTGAGCTGGGCAGAGGCTGGATAATTGCTGCCATCATAATAACGCTGGATGCGCATACCGAGACGCTTACGGTCGAAATAGACAAGTCCCTCACCCCAGAACTCGATGCGCTTCTGCACCATCAGTTCCTGGATGAAAGCATCCATATCGGTAGCAGCACACTGGTATGAACCATCGGTATAACGATAGGTGTTCATGAAATCTGTCAAGACCATCTTGCCTGCCTCCACGTTCTGTGTGTGTGCCTTAGCCTCAGCCAGGATGAAGTACATCTCCTCCACACGCATCAGAGGTATATCGAAAAGCATCGCTACATTGTAATCGGTCTGATTGCCAGAGCTCATGCGGAACTTCATGCCGGCATAGGCTGGGAGATCCTGCCACTGGTCTGACTTGAGAATGGATTTATACTTAGAAGGAACCGCTGTGGCATTCACATCAGAAGGATCCACCCATGTAGTCTTGCGCCAGTCGGCATCAGGCATCTTCTCATAGAGAGACTTGTCGATGCAGCGATATGTGCCCATACCACCCCATGTGAGATTAGGAGCCTCGGAACCCATCCAGCACAACCATGAATACCAATAGTAGGTCAACATATCCTTGTCCTGCATAGAAGCAGACCACATCCAGGCACCTGTAGCAAGATTGAAGCCCGTTTTCTCATTGTGCCACTCGTCGCTGCTCAGCGGAGCATAGCCATCGAGCGCCATCGCCTTCTGTGCATATTCTGCAGCCTTGGCATAGCACTCATCAGCGGTGGTCACACCCAACTTAGCGTAGCCATCAGCATCTTCCTCATGAGCGAGCTGGGTAGCCAAGTCTTCTGGATTCTTCTCAAAACGGGTAGCCATCTCCAGCCACAGACGAGCCTCCAGTCCATAGACCACGCTCTCATCTGGCTGTGTCTTGTTGGCACGTTCAAAACCCTTCATCTCTGATTCCGCCAACTTCAGGTCGTTCAGGATGAAACGATACATGGTATAGAATGGAGCACGAGGATTATTCTTAGACTCCTTGGCGGTTGTCTTCTCTGTCACGATAGGCACGGTGAGTCCAGCCACCTTGCTGTTCTCTGCCTGAGCATCCAAACTGCTGAAGCCCGTGGTCTTGTACTCAAACATACGGGTCATGTCGAGATAAGCCAATGCTCTGTAGGCACGAGCCGCACCGGCGTATGCCTTCTGGTCAGAATCATCAGAACCAAACTTCTCCACCATGTTGTTGGCATTGCTCACCAAGTCATAATAATAAGAATAGGTATAGAGCGAGAATACATTGAGCGAGGTGCCGTCGGCTATCCATGCCAAGTAATCATTGGTGACATTGCTAACAGGCTCATCGCCACCCAGGATGTCACGTATCAGCATCTGACTTGGATACCCCCAGTCGTATGCCACCTGTGCTCCGTTATAAGAGAACTGCTCCACCATTTTGGCATTCAAGCCGTTGAGCAATATCTTGCCAGGGTTCTTGGCAGTTTGCATCTGCTCACCTGTCGCATAATCAGTAGGAAACTCTTCCTCTATACAACTCTGCATCAAGGAAGAAGCAGCCAATATCATGAATGGCATCACAGCCATCTTCATTATTTTCTTGTTCATCATCATAATCGTCCTTTTGTTTGAGAGTTAGAATTGGAGTGTTATACCTGCCGAGATGGTACGTGTGAACGAATAGTTCTCAGTACCTGGAGAGCCTGCAGAACTGGTTCGAGGATCAAGACCCTTGCGCTTGGTCCAGAGACAGACATTATCTGCAGAGGCATAGACACGCATCTTGCTGAAGCCCAACTTGCTCGACCATACCTTAGGGAATGTATAGCCCAGGTTGATGTTGTTCAGGCTCAACCAGCTGCCATTGGTCAGGAATCGGTCGGAAGTAGAGTTGGAATAGTCATCACCAAACTGGAAACGAGGTATATTGGAAGAGGTATTATCCTCTGACCATGCCTTGAGCACATCCTTATGGAAATTGTATCCCAGACTGGTGGATGTAGGACTACCCATCAGATTTCTGTAACCCTCATCGAGCACCTTACCACCGATGGAATAGGAGAAATTGAACGCCAAGTCGAATCCCTTGAAATTCACACTGGTACCAAAACCTCCATAGATATCTGGAGTTGGATTGCCACAGTTATAGTCTGTCGCATCATTATAAGTGGTGGTGGTCGTAGTATTGCCCTGTTCATCGGTCACATACCACATAGACTGCCCATCCTCTGCCACACCTGCATACTTTGGCATACGCCAGGTGTACATCGGAAGTCCCTCACCATAGAAGTAGAATTCACTTACATATCCGCCATGACCCTCCAATGTACTGTTGATATTGTCTGGATTCAGAGAGACGATTTTATTGCGATAATGGGTGGCATTGAGATTGATGTTCCACACCAGGTCCTTGGTACGGATGGCATCATAAGAGAGGGAAAGTTCCACACCCTTGTTTACCATATCGCCTACATTGTCATAGATACCATCATAGCCGTATGACTTAGGATAATAGACATAGCAGAGCATATCGGTGGTCTTGCGATAGAAATATTCCAAGCTACCTGTCAGGCGATTATTGAACATACCGAATTCCACACCTGCATTGACATTGGTATTGGTCTCCCAAGTGATGTTAGGATTACCCTTGGAACTGACAGTAACAGCCACCTCGCCATTATTGTTGCGCACCACATAGAGGTCGCGGTAGAGGTTGCTGCCGATACCATCATTACCCTGCTGACCGAAGGAAGCCTTCACTTTCAGCATATCGAGCCATCCCTTGCTGCTCTCCATCCATTTCTCCTTGGTGAGAATCCAAGCACCACCGAAGGAATAGAAACTACCCCAGCGATGACCAGGAGCAAAGTTGGAAGATGCATCACAGCGATAGGATGCCTGGGCAAAATACTTGCCGTCATAATCATACATACCACGGAAGAAATAGCCCTCGGTATTATATTTTGACTGGTTTGAATTGCCATCCTGAACCTTGATGGCACCGCTCAATTCCTGGTTGTCGAAATAAGAGAACATACCAGAACGCGTAGCACTTACACCCTCGTCTGTAGAAGTAGAATTCTCATGACCGAAGAGCAAAGTCATATTGTGATCACCGAAACTATGGGCATAATTGATGAGCTGCTGGAAGTTGGTTGCAAACGTACGACTATGGCTCTTGCTCACCTGTCCCTCCGGATAAGACATTGCACCCCAACCATAGAAAGGCTGATAAGTGGAGGTATAGCGATACTCATAATCACTCACCGTGCCGTTGAGAGTCAGCTTCAATCCCTTGACAAATGTAGGAGTGATGTCGGCAAAACCAGCCAAAGAGAAGGAATTAGCCACTGAATTATTGGTCTGCAACTGGTCGTCCTTCAACGAGTTGATCTGCTTTGCCACTACGCTACGCACAAGTCCGTTGACTGCACCATCACCATAGTCACACATCTTACCATTTTGGTCGGTCATGATATTGCCCTCGCCATCACGTATATAAAGAGGATAAATCGGAGCTATACGGCTCGCTGCATAGAAGACATTATAGCCAGAGTTAGAACCAGCCTGGTCGGTATTGGTATGTGCATAGTTCACATTGCCACCCACCTTCAACCATTCGTTAGCCTTCAAGGTTGACTTCAGATGGGCGGTATAGCGCTTGATACCTGAGCCGTATGCGATACCAGGCTCATTGAGATAACCCAAGGAAGCATACATCTGAGCCGCATCGTTACCACCATTCACGCTCACGTTGTATTCCTGACGCAAGGTGTGACGCATAGACTCGTCCAACCAGTTGTCTGGAGTGACAGTATATACCTTACCCTTATAATATACACGATTGCCAAGAGTAGCATTCGGATTCAGTTTGCCATTATCACCGATAAGATACTGGCCGTCTGGCACTGCATAACAGAGATAACCCAAACCGCCATTGGAAGTATCGCTGCTGATAATAGATTTGTTGGCTGCGGCATGGGCAGCATAAGGAGTCATGCCATTGGCGATATTATTGCGATAGACAGCACCATACTGCAACTCATAATATTGTCCTGGATCGGAAATCATATCATAATCCTGGGTGGCACGGCTCGTGCTGCCCCACTTGGCATCCAGCGTAACCACGGTTTTGCCCTTCTGCGGATTCTTAGTAGTAATCATGATGACGCCATTGGCACCACGGGCTCCATAAAGAGCATTGGATGCAGCATCCTTCAATACGGTCATGGAAGCCACATCGTTTGGGTTGATATCATTCCATGAACCAGAGAATGGTGCACCATCCAGGATAATCAATGGTTCCTGGTTGGCATTGATAGAACTGATACCACGAATCAAGAAAGAAGGAGTGGCAGAAGGATCACCTGAAGACTTGTACATCTGCACACCAGCAACCTGACCTTCCAAGGCATCAGCTACATTATTTACAGGACGCACGGCTATTTTGTCTGCATCCAATACACCTGCTGAACCCGTGAAAGAGGATTTCTTCTGCTCACCATAAGCCACGACAATGACTTCATCGAGCTGGCGGTCTTGCGAGTGCATGTTTACCTTCATGCCCGGAGCAGCCTTCACGGTCTGGGAGTCCATACCGAGATAACTGATCACGATTGCCTCGCCCTGTTTTACACTTGGCAGACTGAACTTACCGTCAATGTCGGTCACAGTTCCTGTCTTAGAACTTTTTACCAAAATCTGGGCACCCACTACGGGATCTCCATTCTCATCGAAGACCTGTCCTCCAATCTGTCCGGAAGACTGTGCCAGCACTTGCCCCGAAGCAGCCAGCAACAGGGAAGCAAATAAAACCTTCATTCTCATATTATCTATCACTTCTTATATTTATTATCCTCACATAATCTTAAAACACATCAATATATATACCATAATATATATATAAATTTATATAAGCTTTCTTATATATTCACTTAGCCTGTTTTATAATATGCTACGTTTATATGTCATGCTGCATTATTTTATAAAAGATTTTATAAAATATGTATTTAGATGCAAAGGTATAACAATTCCAGCAAAAAGCCAAGCAATATTTCTTATTTTTGCGGTTTTTTATATCAGAAAGATATTTTTCACGACAAAATAACGCCCAAATGCAATATTCTGTTTAGAAATATCACAAAATGAGCTTACAAATCTCTTCTAAAAACACAGTCATTTGCCTGACCATCGTAGATACCTCATCGACGATGCTGTTTATGAGAAAGTTGAAACACGGAAAATGAAAGTTTTAAAAATTATTAGGAAAAGAATGATGATAGTTACATAAAAAATCGTATCTTTGCATTTCATAAAATATGTAACATAAAATATGGAATAGATATAAAACGTTATGGAACAGCTGAATAACCCATTTGTTATCTACGGATATAAGGGAGCAGAATACTTCTGCGACCGCAAGAAAGAGACGGAAGTCATCATGAAGGCTTTGCAGAATGAGCGTAACATCGTCCTCATCTCTCCTCGACGCATCGGAAAGACGGGACTCATACACCATGTCTTTGAGAACATCAGCAAGCAGGAGCCTGAAACGCATTGTTTCTATCTCGACATCAATGCCACAAGAAATCTGAGCCAATTCATCCAATTATTGGCAAAGACGGTTATCGGGAAGGTTGATACTTTCTCGCAAACTGCCATGCGCAAGATTACCACTTTCTTTGCCGGCTACAAGCCTACGATGTCGTTTGATGAGATGACGGGAATCCCTACGTTCTCGATTACGGTTTCACCAAGCCAGCGCGAAGATTCCCTTAAACATATCTTCGAGTATCTGAAACAATCGGAGAAACGAATCTATATTGCCATAGACGAGTTCCAGCAGATAGCCGAATATCCCGAAGATGGCACAGAGGCCCTGCTACGCTCCTATATCCAGTTTTTGCCGAATGTATATTTCATCTTTGCAGGCAGTAAGCAGCACATGATGACCGACATGTTCCTGTCGGCAAAGCGCCCATTCTATCAGAGTTCGCAAATTCTCAATCTTCCCCTCATCAACCAGGATGAGTATCATCGTTTTGCCAACAGATGGATGGGGACCCGGAATCTGACTATGGATCCTGATACCTTTGCCTATCTATATAATAAGGTGGATGGTCAAACCTGGTATATTCAGGATATTCTGAACCGACTCTATCAGAACGGAAAGGAAATAACGACAGCGGAAATTGATGATGTAACCCAGGAATTGGTGAACGAGCAGGAAGTGGCATTCGTGAATTACTACGATTCCCTTACTGACAATCAGGCAGCCCTTCTATCTGCCATTGCCCAGGATAAGGCTGTCACCTCCATTCTTTCGCAGGATTTCATCAGCCGCCACAACTTGCCTGCTGCCAGCAGCGTGAGTCTTGCTCTCAAGACGCTGATCAATAGAGAATTCATCTACAAGTACAATGGCAGCTATATCATCTACGACCGCTTCTTCGGGATGTGGTTGAGGAAGAACTGCGCTGGAAATTAATCATTGCAAAAAAATCCGAAACAGATAGCTGTCAATGCTTCTGTTTCGGATTATCTTTTCGTGTTCTTTCTTATTCTTCCTTAAAATAGATGATTGGCTTCCATCCATTTCTGGAAGACCACATTTCCCCAATGGTCAGGCAAAGATTCACCTGCACAACATTATCTTTCATGCCTTACCCTTTCCTTCTTTTCATTCATTTTCTTCACTTGGCTAGGCAGCATTGGCAGTGGCGGCAAGAGTTTCTCTGCTTCCTGCAGGAATCCAATGCTCCTCAACAGAGAAAGAATAGTGCCAAAGCCTATGTTCTTAGCTTCGCCTTTTTCAAACTGGCTAATGGTGAAAATGCTCACACCAGCCTTTACAGCCACCTCTTTCTGAGTGAGATTGCTGAACAGACGATATTGCTTGAATCGTCCTCCCAATTCTGATATAATCTCAGAATTAGACTTTGCCATAAATTAGTGTTCTAATGATAGTTTTCAAGCTTCAATTCCCCAAAAAGGCAAACACTTCTTTGATGCACGACTTCCTTACTGCTACATCGGATAACAACCTTATCCATACTGATTTATAACCATACATGATAAAAAACATAAGCATTTAGTTGCTGCGCAAAAGAATATTGATTAATTTTGCAACCAAACAAACAGAATGATTATGATAGAATTAGATGATAAATTGATCAAGAAATTCCATCAACAAAAAGATGGAGTATATGCACGAGACGAAGAGCAACGCCTTTGTCTTGCTGCACAGGCATATTCTATCTGTGAAAACTCCATTGCCGTATTCAGCAATCTGCGTACTGATAAAAGTTATATTTTCTTCGGAAAGTCGTGCGAAGCATTGGGACTAGGTCAATCAAATTCAATACAGACGCTTGATTCCGTATGGGAAGAAGAAATTTTCAGTAGGATTCATCCTGATGACTGGAAGAAGCGTTGCCTGCAAGAACTTACCTTTTTCCGCATGATATCATCATCCCATTCCAAAGATATGTTTTCATGGTATCTTGAGAATACCATGAGATTGCGTGGAAAAGATGGCGAATACCGCTACTGGAGACATCGAATCTTCTATTTCCCTGGAAGCGGGCAACAAGGGATAAGCTATGCCCTCTGTCTCTACAATCTGACACCCGAAGATAGCGGAGGAACCTATCTGATAAATACAATTACGGGAGAGAAGCAACTACTTGTAATTGATGAAGGCAACATTCTTACTGAACGCGAAAAAATCGTATTACAGATGATACAGAGCGGAAAGTCAAATAAGATGATTGCAGACAGATTGGAGATAAGCAAGCATACCGTTGATCGTCACAGACAGAATATCATAGCTAAACTACGAGTGAATAATACCACCGAAGCATGCCATAAAGCAAAAAGGTTAGGATTAATAGACTGACATGGTTTCTACTGTTTTTTACTCTTTTTAAGCTACTTAAAATAAAAAAATACGTTTATCATTAATAAGCATCAAATGAAAAAGTTATTCATTTCTATCCTATTGGGAAGTAGCACACTTCCTATGTTGCATGCCCAAGATAACTATGTTTCAAAAGTATGTCAAAATGCGCAGAAATCACAATCTGCAACAAAAAATAAATCAAATATGGAAAAGAAAGATTCAATTTTAAAGCCATTTGTGGCAGAAAACCTGTTTTGGATTAGAGAGCCAAAACAATATACGGTTACAGACTCTCTGATTACAATCGTTTCTGAACCTCACACAGATCTTTGGCAGCGTACCTATTATGGGTTCAGCAATGACAATGCTCCGGTGTTGCAAATGAAGACTTCAGACAAGTTCTTTTCTTTCACCGTCAAGACATCGTTCAATAGTTCTGCCCTATTTGACCAATGCGGTATTGCTATCTATCTTGATAGTGATAATTGGATGAAGGCATCAATAGAATACGAGAATGAGGAATATCAAAGATTGGGCAGTGTTGTAACAAACAACGGATACTCCGATTGGGCCACACACGACATATCTTCTTCTATCAAGGAAATGTGGTATCGCCTTAGCCGCAGAGAAAGTGACTACTATATAGAAACCAGTACAGACGGTGTTAATTTTCATCAGATGCGCGCATTTCATTTAGTCAAGGGAGATGGAGAAATTTCTTTCGGATTATACGCAGCTAGTCCTGTAGACCATTCATTTACTGCTACTTTTACAGAGATGAAAGTAGAAAAATGCAAATGGGAAACCTGGTCTGCAGAGAAAACCGGATTCAATCAAACTTCAAGATGACACAAACTTCTTACAAATAAACTACGAATCAAAGAAATTCAAAAGAGGGTGAGCCATGCATTTATGGCTCACCCTCATATCATTTTACAGGAAAAACATACCGTAACATCTTTGTCGCAGCTTCGTCAATGCCTTTCAACCTCATCGCAACCCCAGTGTAATAAATGGGTGAACGGAGGAGCAGTGCCTAGTTCTGAGGCTGATTCCAGGGCATTCTCCTTCGATATCATCCCAAGTTCGCAGATTGACAACCTCACCATCGTGAAGGATGGCAAGTTCAAGCTTCAGAATGTATATTTCGATGGTATGGATGCCGTTGGTACTGATGCCAACAAGCAGTATGGGGATTATCTCTACGATGCTGTCCAGAAGAAGGACATCGACAAGAATCAGAAGTCATACAGCAACACCTTCTTCTTTGCAGAGCAGAGCAACAAATATTTTGATTCATGGACCTCATTGGTTGGTGCAGATGGCTATACTCCTATCGCAGGAAGCCCATTGCCCGGTGCCGCAAGTTTCGCCGGCTGGACAGGTTTCGACACCGTAAGCTACATCGGAGCCTTCGATGGCAGCAATAACTGGATGAGCGGTTGGACCAACTTCGACCCTCAGAATGCACAGTACTAGAAAAAGAAGTATTAGATTAGTACAGTAATAGCTAATTTTCTATTTTGACTATAAGGTTTTCTTTTATTGGGGCATGGCGCAGTGATTTGCGCCATGCTTTTTTTGTTGGGTTATGGAGAGAAAAGAGGTTATTGCATTTTTTGCAACAACCACAAAACGCAACTGGTGCATATTTTGCAACAGTTCAGATGCCTGTCAATACCCATGTACGGCGTTTCACCGTATCAAGTCTGCCTAAGACAGTCTCCTTAACTAAGGGATATAAATTTCTATCTCTCGAAAACAAGATTGCCTATCTAACCTTGCGAGTTTCTGCAGCCATGGTAGTCTCGTTGATTGCATTTTCTTCATTCACTTCTCTTTGCTTGCTTATATTTTTCAATACAGCTTTTCGACAGCATATTTTGCCCATTTACAATGTTATTTTTTAGTAATTTCATCTTATAAAACAAAAAGAAAGCCGTTTGCTTAAAAATAAAGATGCATTTATTCCACCTTTTAATTTTTTTATTGTACCTTTGCATAGGAATTTCGCCTTTCACGGCATTTTCCAAGACATTGTGGGTAAAAATTACGCATTCGCTATTATTTCGCGTTTAGCCAAGAGCCTCGGAAACTCTAATTGGAATAAAAAGCACGAAAATAATATGTGACAGGTGGCTCGTATTGTAGCCTCTGGAATACCAACAGCGATGCACACGCCATAGGCGTGATGCATTCTTATTAGGTATTCCGGGGCTCCATTCCGAGGCCGCCCCGTGCTAAACGCGATAAGAGGCATCACGCCTTTTTTATACCCTATTGCGTTTTGCGGATTGATAGTTGGGTGCAATTAGCAAACTATCAATCAAAGATACTGTATGCGCTACATAGGAAGTAAGATATTGATGTTGTCCAACATCAAAAATGTCATCGACCAAAACACCGAGAATGTTCAGACCATTGCTGATGTATTTTCGGGGACAGGAGTCGTGTCACGATTCTTTAAGCAAAACGGATACTCCGTTTACTCTAACGACAGTTTATATATGTCGTACGTATTGAGCAAAGGAATGTTGGAAATGGACAATCCTATAAGTCCAAAGTTGAAAGAAACTATCAATCACCTCAACACTCTAACCATCGAAAATGCCAAATGGTTCGACATCAATACAGCTTTTATCTACCAGAACTATTCTCCAAACAAGAATAGTAAAAGGATGTATTTCCAAAATAAAAATGCCATAAAGATAGACTTGATAAGGCAAGAGATAGAACGATTGAAACCACAAATTACTGAAAGTGAATATTTTTATCTTTTAGCTTTGCTTATCAATGCCGTACCATATGTGTCCAACATAACTGGCACTTATGGAGCATACTTGAAATTCTGGGACAAAAGGACTTACAATTCTTTAGTTCTCCAAGAAACAGAAATTTTGCACAGTAACGTTGATTGCAAATGCTACAATATGAACGCCACTGATTTTGCTCGGCAAGTAGTCAGCGATTTGGCCTATCTCGACCCTCCCTATAATGGCAGGCAATATATGCCAAACTATCATATACTCGAAACTATTGCAAGATACGATTACCCACAGATAAAAGGTATAACTGGCATGCGTATCGATCCCGAAAAGATGTCGGATTTCTGCAAGAAGAGCAAGGCAGAACAAGCGTTTCGGGAATTACTGACAAATCTCAACTGTAGATACATCTTATTATCATACAACAACGAAAGTTTGCTGTCCACAGACGTAATGTCTCAAATCATTCAAGAAGCAGGAATCAGACAAACATTCAGATTGTTCGAATATGACTACAGAAGATATAAAAACAAAATTCCAAACAATGCCGCAGGCTTAAAGGAACAACTCTATTTTATCGAAAAAAAAATATGATGAAGTCTCCTCTCAATTACATCGGCGGGAAGTACAGGCTATTGCCCCAAATACTTCCTTTGTTTCCAAAACAGATAAATACCTTTGTCGACTTATTTGCTGGAGGACTTGACGTGTCTATCAATGTAGATGCCCAACGCATAATCTGTAACGACATCAACAATTACGTCATCAGTCTTTTTGAATATTTCAAAGAAACCAGCATAGATGATTTAACAAAGCAAATTCAACTGGTTATCGAAGAATATCAACTAAGCAAACAAAACAGAGACGGATATAATTCTCTACGCAAAGAATACAATCGGACACACCAACCGCTTCACCTATTCATGCTTGTTTGCTACGGCTTCAACCACCAGTTCAGATTCAACAATAAAGGAGAGTTCAACAATCCATTCGGCATAAATAGGAGCTCATACAATGCCAACATCGAGCACAATCTCAAACAAATGCATAACATCCTAAAAAACATAGAATTTCATGTTTGCAACTTCAGAGAGTTCGACCTTACGTTTATGAGCACAGGAGACTTTCTATATGCAGACCCACCTTATTTAATATCCTGTGGTTCGTATAATGATGGCAAAAGAGGATTTGCAGGTTGGAGCGAACAAGACGACCTGCTTCTCTTCAAAAAACTGGATGACCTCAACGAGCGTGGAATCAGCTTTGCTTTGTCGAATGTTATCGAGCACAAAGGTATGAACAACGAGACCCTGGCAAGATGGGCCAACAGATATAACATCCATTATCTGAAAGCTGATTATTCCAACTCCAACTATCAGGCTGCGGTTAGCAACACAAAAGAAGTATTAATTACAAACTATTGAGAATATGGCAACAAGAACTTTCGGTTGGATTCAAAATCCTTCATCCACGGACACTCTAAAAGACATTCTCGGGCTTTTTGTCCAAGGCTCGAAATTCCATACCTATATGACAGAAAAAAGATTGCCTCTGTTGGCTAGCGCAGGACTATTCCAAACACCCAATCTTTACTTGGAGTTTCAAAAAATTCTCAGAGCGAACAAACCTATTGCATATAATGTCCTTAAAGGAAAAGGAGCTGGAGGTGGAAGCAGAAAAAACGCCAAATGCTCTGGACTTGCCCAAGCTGCGGTAACAGGACAACAATGCCAAACATATACCATTGACAACAAAATTGTAAAAATAAAGAAACCATATACTGACGACTGGACAGCAGATGGTTTTATAAGATGGGCAGTATCTCTCGGCTTTCTCAACTACAACTATTCTGATGATACTTGCAGCATAACACTATTAGGCATAGACTTTGTCAATGCAGAAAACACAAAAGAGAAGAACGACATATTAGGCCGAGCTTTCTTGTCGTATCCACCTGTATGCAGAGTCATGGGATTATTATGCAAATACCAACACATGACCAAGTTTGAAATTGGAGCGAAACTTGGATTCACCGACGAAGCTGGTTTCACCTCTTTTCCACAGAACATTTGGGTTCAGGCCTACGAGGAAGCTACAGATGCTAACGAAAAGAAGAAACTACGCTCTGACACCGAAGGCTCTTCAGACAAGTATGCCCGCATGATTTGCAACTGGCTTGAATCCATCGGTTGGGTAAGCAAGAAACCGAAACTCGTAAAGGAAACTTTTGGCTCGAAAACATACGAATGCGAGATTACATCTGCATTTGAAATAACCGCAATGGGTATCATCAATTACAGGAAAGCCATAGGCATGTCGAAAAGTCCAAGAATCCCGAAAATTGTGTATAGAGAGATGTTGGCAAGCAAAGCATCTGATGCCAATTATCTGCGAATGCGCAGAACTTTAATCATCGAATTTCTAAGTAAGCACAAAGCCAAAACTATAGAAGAGATTGTATCCTTCCTTGCCACCAAGGGCATTCAAGAAAAAGCCACGACCATCAGAGACGATATGACGGGGCTCATTAATATCGGCTTGGACATTGAGAACGAAGGCGATACCTACAAACTCAGAGACATCATTACGAAACTAAGGTTCTACGAGGAAAATATAACGAAAGAAACAACAGATGCCATTGTCGTAAAAGACAGAGCAAGAGTTAGACTGCATAATATCAATCACAAATATCTCACGCTCATTGATTACGCATTTTCGGGCAAGAACAATTGCACTGAATTTGAAATTTACACCATAGACTTGCTGGTCAACGAACTTGCATTCAATGGAATTCATCTTGGGGGTACAAGAAAACCTGATGGTATTTTCGATTATAATCAACAAGGCATTATCATTGACAATAAAGCATACTCTAAAGGATTTACCATAACCAGAAGTATGGCTGACGAAATGGTAAGATACGTACAAGAGAACAACGACAGAAACCCAGAACGAAACAAAACCCAATGGTGGTTAAACTTTGGCGTCAATGTCAATCACTTTAATTTCGTCTTCATCTCTTCAATGTTCAAAGGCGAGGTAAGACACATGCTCAACAACATCAAACAGAGTACAGGAGTTGACGGTTGCGTGCTTACAGCAGAAAACTTATTGTATTTTGCCGATGCCATCAAAGGTGGTACCGTAAAACGAGCGGACTTCATAAACTTGTTTGGAAAGAATGACGAACTGGTATATCCATACAATTAAAAAAAAGAAAATGGAAGAATTTATATTAAGAAAAGGAGATTGTATGCAAGAGCTATCTCTTATAGACCAAACAATAGACATGGTATTCGCTGACCCTCCCTATTTTTTATCTACAGGAAATGGGACTGTAAAAATTGGCAATAGATATGTCAACTTCGACAAGGGAGAGTGGGACCACATTCGCTCCAAGGAAGAGATATATCAATTCAATTACAAATGGCTTTCACTTTGCAGAAAAGTACTGAAAGATTCTGGAACAATCTGGGTTTGTGGTACTTACCACAATATTTACGAAGTAGCAAACTGCATGAAAGACTTAGGATTCAAGATTCTGAATATGATAGTATGGCAAAAGGCTGACCCTCCCAAAACGCTCACAGAACAGCGCTTTAATTTCTCTGCCGAATACATTATTTGGGCAAGAAAATGCGAGAAAGTTCCTCACTATTTCAATTACCAACTGATGGAAGCCATGAATAATGGTGTCCATATGCCAGATGTGTGGAAACTGCCCGCACCAGGAACATGGGAAAAGGTTTGTGGCAAACATCCAACCCAAAAGCCTTTACGACTCCTGTACCGTATCATTTTGGCTTCAACACGAACAGGAGAAACCATCTTAGACCCATTCTCCGGGAGCTGTACGACAGGCATAGCTGCAAACTTACTGGGCAGAAACTTTATTGGCATTGAACAAGAAGAGAAATACATAAGATTAGGACTAAAGCGAAAAGCAGAAATCGAGGAGAAAGCAAAAGCCGAGCAAATCTTCAAGCATATGTCTGAGAATCCAAATGAAGTACAAGTTCTTGTAAATCATGTCAGAGCCAGCATCTTACCAACAATGATAGAAAAAGGAATTACCTATATGCGAGCTGGAGACTCCAAAGGCTCAATATTGGTTACCACAGGATTTGAGCGGATGGGGTATATATTGTTACATACAGGTGGAGAAAATTGTCATTTATTCAAACTAAAGCAGCAAGGCTGTTTTCAAATTTGGACAAAAGAAACTTTGGAGGCACAAGGATTTCATCCCGAACATGCTTCATATTATATGGTTCTTCATTTTGACAACCATAAAGAAATTCCTTTTTCTACTTTGCCCAAGCTTAGACAAGGAATCAACACATATCGTTCTAAGATAAGACCACTAAGCGATTTTATTGGAACAAAATAATAATACATAACAAAACAATTCATCACATGTATAAAAAACAGACTTTACCTTTCCCTTCAGCCAGAGATCATTGGTTCTGGACGAAAAGTAATCTTGTTATCGCACTTTTTCTGGCAACAACCACGAAACGTAACCGTTGCATATTTTGCAACGGTTCAAAAAGCATAGAATCCGCTCTCGTTGACAAAGATCAACTTATACCAGCGCTTTGCTGCTATTCCATCCTTCCTTATACCAGTCACTAACCATACGTCGTGTTTCACGACACAAGGGTAGTAACAGGCAAGAATAAGGATGGAACTGCAGCATAACGTTTCCAACAGATACTGTTTATCCTCTTCTCGCTCTTGACAACTTATGTGGTAGATGTAGAAGTGCACAGTTCGAAACATCTTAGTATAGTCTTCAAAAGAGCTAATTGAAGTTGGCAGAAGAGTTACAATCTGTTTTTAGAAGATATAGCTCCTAAGACCGCACATCGGCTGTTGTGCGGTTGCACATCACCTGTTGTGCGCATGTCGCCCAGCTGTTGTGCATGCGTATTTCAGCTGATGTGCGTTCTCTTTTTACAAGAGGCTAACTAACCCTATCATTCCTCTTCAATTATCCAATCCTCTATATTTCCCTGGGTAGAATCAAAGTTGACACCTACTTTCACTATAGGTTTCCCGCAAAGCGCAAAGCGCTGGGCATAGTTCTTGAGGTTGATTTGCTGCAAAGCCGTCTGGGCATCCCTGTTCAGCTTCAGCTCTATGATATAGAGACGGATGTCGGTCAACAGCACGATATCTACCCTTCCATTGGGAGTGTGCACTTCTACATCTACCACATAGCCAGTCAAGAGCGAGAAGATGATAAACAGCATCTGCTGGTAATGACCTTCGTGGTTGGTGACGTTGCAATATGGCACAGTTCCTAGGAAAGTCTGGAGCAGCTGTAATGCTCCGTCCATATCATCCTGACGGATAAGCACAGACATCTGAGCGATGGTGACATCTCCATTCTGGGCAAACATTCCTTCTAGATAGTTAGGAAGAAGACTCTCGAACAATCCAACTTTGATTTCCTTGTTCGGCAAATCAAGAGTATAGAGCTTGCTGGTCTTGTCATAATCTTTGATGGTAAGATAGCCACTTTGGTATAGCAAAGGGGTAATAGCCGTCATGTTCTCTGTCGGGGCATCAAAGGCTGATGATTTGGCATACATCTTTCCAAGAGTTGCCGGCAAGACATGAAACTTCCGCATCATGTTAATCAGGTAGGTTGGAGTGCCGGAAGCGAACCAGTATGAACCGAAATCCTGATTGGCAAAGCAGTTGAGCAGACTGAACGGATTGAATATATCTGACGATTGGGCAGAGAAATGATAACCATCGTAGTTCATTTTCAGTTCTTCGATGGCAGTTTCTCTTGTGGAGCCTAGCGATTTTGCCAATTCATCAATGTCGTCCGACATCTGAGTGAGCAGCTCCTCCTTGGTGATTCCACATATTCCCGAATATTCCCTGTTCATCGAAATATTGGTGATATTATTCAGTTCGCTGAAGATGCTGAGTTGCGAAAACTTGGTGATGCCGGTGAGGAAGACAAAGCGGAGATATGGGTCGCAATCCTTCAATGGACTATAGAAATTACGCATGATATTGCGAAGATCCTTGAGATTGTCATCCTCGTGTGCTACATCAAGAAGAGGAGCATCGTATTCATCGATGAGCACGACCACCTTCTTTCCCGTTCGTCTGTACACATTCATAATCAGGTTTGCCAATCTCACATTCGGATCAACAGCATCATTTTCTATACCAAACTTCTTTTCATTCAAGCCGATGATATAGAGCAGGTATCTTTCCAGTTGCTCCTTCTCCATGTGTTTGCCCATAGCCATACTGAAATGGAGTACAGGATATTCTGTCCAATCCTGCTCCAGCTTTTCAATGGCAAGTCCCTTAAAGAATTCTTTCTTTCCTTCGAAATAACTCTGTAAAGTAGATACAAGCAAAGACTTTCCGAAACGGCGTGGTCGTCCGAGAAATATATAGTTGCTGTCAGAATGTGTCATGCGGTAAACATATTCTGTCTTGTCGATATAGAGCCGGTCTTCCATGCGAATCTTATCGAAGGTTTGTATTCCTATAGGATATCTTTTTCTTGCCATAATTTTACGCTTGATGATATTACAACTGCTTATCTTGCATAAAGCCACTGCAAAGATACGAAGTTTTTTTGGAAACTCTATTAAAAAAGAAGAAATATTGGGTTATCATTTTCAATAATAACTCTCGGGAAGATATTTATCTCATTTTTTCCAAAACAAAAAAGAACTTGAAGAAGATATTTCATATTTTGCCTACATGTTTCAAAAAGATGCATATCTATCTTCAAACGTTGATGTCCTGAAACAGGACATCAACCTTCATCTGTCTTAATCCATGAACTTAATCATGTCCTGGCGTCTTGGCTTTGCCTCTGGCGATTCGTCAGGATAACCCAGGGCGATGCAGTAGAGCAGCTTATAATTCTTAGAGAATGCCATGCGGTCGAGGTAAGGCTTGGCTGACGGCGAATCCAATATCCAGCGGGCAGAACTGCCTAGGCAGCAGGAACCGATGCCCTTTGACCATGCTACAAGAATGATATTCTCACCAAGTAAACCGCAATCAATCTGCGCCATATCATAAGTAGTATCGTAGGCGATGCAAACCACGCATGGAGCATTCACGAAGATGTTCTTGAAGCCCTTGCGCTCTGCTATCTTAGGATTATCCTTTACCACGGCTTGGGTTATCGAATCGATGAGTGCAGGAGAATCTATCACTCTGATTTCGTACGACTGCAGGTTCTGACCGTTTGGCGCATGGATGCCGCATTTCAGAATCTCGTTCAGGGTATCGCGGCTGATGACGGAATCCTTGTAAGCACGGATGCTTCTGCGACTCATCATCAAATCGGTTACCACACTTGCAGAGTCAACGCTGGTCATTGCTTCCGGCTGTCTGTTCTCATTGCAGGCAGTCAACATCAGTGCAGCTGCCAATCCTAAAAATATCTTCTTCATATTATTCATTGTATGATTAAACCTATATTTCAATTAGTATATACCGTGCAAAGATAGCAACAAATACTGATATTCAAGAAGATACGTTATAACTTTTTAGAGTTTTTATTATTCATTCTGCCATTCTTTTATCAAGTATATATCATAGCCAAACATTTTCCACCTATTTTGCTAGAATTTCCCAAAAACTTCGTATCTTTGCAATAGCTTTATGCAAGATAAGCTGTTTATAAAATCATCAAACGTAGAATTATGGAAAGAAAAAGTTATTCTATAGATATAAATCGCATTGCACAATATGCCATGTATGCATATTGCATTTTCGCATTGTTTTCGCTGGCATTTTCTGTTTGCAGACAAGCGGGCTTATCCTTCAGAACAAGTCCCATCCTGATTCCAATAAGTCCCATCCTGGTTACCATCAAGCAACTGGTCTTGCAGCTCGCCCCTATAGCTTTATGGGGAATATTCCGCTTCACGCTACCTGCAGGCGTCAAATTGCTACGGCGCTGCACCGAGGTTATGGTGCTTTACTATATACTCTCATTCATCCTGGGACAATGCTTCAAGTTCAACTTTGTAACGATGATGCAGGACGGACAGATAACCCCCACGGCAACGATTCTCACCTGGATACAAAGCACTATAGTATTGATTTCCGTCATCGCTTCCCTGATAGCCGGCTGCCATCTGTACAGCAAGCACAGAGGTAACATGCGCAAACTGGGCATAGCCCTTATCCTGGTTTTCATGGTATGGCTGATATGCTCGAATATACTCCCTGTTGCAGTGTTTTATCTGGCAGGTAACACCCAGCAGGCAGCCATCACCAGCATGAATTTCATCAGTATGATAACCACTACATCGGCTTATATATACGCATACTATAGGATGTATCGGGCGATAAAAACTATAGGATGTATCGGGTAATAAAACTAAATAAATACAAATTCTCGGATATACAGATTACAGAAAGTGTTATCAGTTTTACAGAAAGAAATTTGCAATACACTGCAAATTTCACTCAGAAGTACAAGAAATTTGCAATGCACTGCAAATTTCCCGAAAAAGTTTCGTATATTTGCAGCGCATTTCATTTTTAGC
>ERZ1023706.100-NODE-100-length-19671-cov-16.229252_pt1 | contig 19671 bp, 8 predicted proteins | sample MGYA00380351_ERZ1023706 | MGnify/ENA primary metagenome ERZ1023706 (study PRJEB33179, sample SAMN07449038) | human gut metagenome | biome: Human-gut; feature: Human associated habitat; material: Faeces | host: Homo sapiens | place: India:Kasaragod | collected...
GGTCGGGCTTATCCTGCGCCTTCGCCCCGTTTTTCTGTGCCATCATCGTCATCGGAAGGCACATCATCAGCATTGATGCTACGAATGATAATTTATTCATTATATAATTTAGATTAATCCTTTCGTTAAGTTTTTAAAATTTATAATTGTTATTCTTTAGATACTCCGGATCCTGATTCATACCATGAAGAGAAATCACCAAGGCTGGCGATTTCTCTACATTCTTTGGTACATAAGTGAGGGTCTTGCGAGTAGAAGTCCCCACTTTCACCTGTTATTTGATAACCATCTTTTTACCATTCTTGATCACGATGCCCTTGTAACCCTTGGCTACCTGCTGACCAGCGAGATTGAAGCACTTGCCATCCTGAGCAACCTTCAGATTCTCTACCTTAGAAATGCCGGTAGCTGTAGTAGTTACACGCTTGATACTTTTGATCTTTACGGTTTGGGCTTTAGAGTCTGTATTCTGTAGGAACACATTGATAACTTTGGTTGCCTTATCTGTTTTAGCCAAGACATCTTCCTTAGAAATCACGAAAGAAGCTTTGGTGGATCCAGGCTCTACTGCGAAATAAAGAGCTATCTTAGCGTCCCATGTAACAGTTTCATCCTTTACATCAGTATTACAACCGAGATTAAGACCAGCAGTTGTAGGTTCTTCAAACTCTACAATATACTTCTGTTTTTCATCAGAATTAACGTCAAAAGTAGCCAAAGTTCCGGCTTCATCTGTAGAAACAGTAATCAAACTCCACTGACTAGGAAATACGATAGTAGGATCAGCATAAGCAGTCTTACCTACGATAGACTTATTCCATCCCCAGGAAATAGCAAGGGGCACTTCTTCTAGAGAGTCATCGTTCTTGATAAGATAAACCTTCTTCAGACTAACTTCAACTCCTGGGGCTAATCCCTGAAAATCAAGTAAATCTATATTCTTTCCCTTAAAAGCTTCATCAAATGTAACTACCATCTCACCATCACCTGAAAGACCTGCATACTGAACGGGGTCACACTTGTATGAGGTAGTATAATCAGACGCTTTCACACCAACAACGATATTCACACCTTCTTCACCAACAGCCTTGAAATCGGAAAAGACAACCTTCAGTCCCTTGTATTCATCCCCTGAAATAGAAGGTTTTCCGCCGAGCAAATTAATGGCACCATACTTATCGGTACATTTGAAAAGTTCAGGGAGACTAGAACCATCATGAGTTTTGATAGTCGCATTTGTACCCGCACCACCAAAGAATAAGTTCTGCTCTGTCTGAGCGTTAACACCAACTGCCATCAATGCGGCAGCAATCAAAGTAAATAACTTTTTCATAAGCTTTACAATTTGTTATTAAGTTAATAAATCCAGTTATAAAATTGAGAGGTTTCTCTAATCTGTTGGCAAAGATAGTATAAAAAGTCAGTTATAACTTTATGTAGTGTTACAAATAGTTTATGAAAAAGGGAAAAGGGATATAAAATGATCTATTTCCTAATAAAGCAACATTTTATACTATATAAAAAAGGTTGACCGTGTCATCACAACACAGCCAACCTTAACGACTAACATCTTTTTTCGGTTAATCCTTGTATGATAAAACCTAAAACTAATGTCTTTTAGAATAATTACTTGGCGTCGTTCCAATATTCAGGAGCACCAAGACCTGCTGCAAAGCCACCATAGGTGTGCTTGCGATAATAATCCAAATCCCAGAGGCCTACTGGCAAACCAGCACGCCAACCACTATTGGCAGGACTGTCAGTAGCACACCACTGGCAGATACCCCACTGCTGATTCTCAGGAACAATCTTAAGATAATTCTTGACGATAAACTCGTAGTAAGCACGCATTGCCTTGTGCTGTTCCTCGGTCATATCAGTAGTATTTACAAGGTTGCCGTCCTTATCCGCCAAGCCCATATCCAACTCAGAGATACGAACCAACTTATGTGAATCAACCATCAGGTTGAGCATGTTCACGTAAGCATCCTCATTTTTCTTCTGCGTAGCAGGATCCATGCTGCAAGTAACGTGCATCTGACTGCCAATACCATCAATCTTGGTCACGCCATCAGCTTCCCACTCCTTAATCCAGTGAATCAAGCTCTTGAGCTTCTTGTTCTGGTCGTAAGCAGTTTCGAGGTTATAATCATTGATGAAGAGCTTCAATTCCTCAGGATTTCCACCAGCATCAGCAAAGCCCTTGCGAGCAGCAGCTACAGCAGTGCGAACATAATCAATGTCACCCAGGTAATCCTGCCAGTAGAAATTGTTCTTGGCATCATCGGCAGAAACTGTACCACGTGTGGCAGACTGGAGAGGGTAGAATTCGCTACCATCTTTACCAGAGATAGCCTCGTTTACAACATCCCAAGCCTTCACCTTGCCCTCGGTAGCTTCCATCATGCCGTAAATCCACTTCTGCAAAACAGGAGTAAGTGCTTCCTTCTTTTCCTCATCTGTAAGAGGAATGGTATTTGAAGACTTCGTGTAGTAAACTTCAAAATCATCAATATAGAGGGTACCCGCATATTTACCGATATTCAGCAGCAGGCGCAAGGCATTGTCACCATTACATGTGGTAGTCACATCAACTTCCTTCCAATCAGTTGTAACCTTGATGGTAGGGAAGTCACCACAGCCTTTGTATCCTTCAGGATTCTGGAATCCAGCACCAAATTCACCAGCTACAGAACCCTTGATTTTCATCTTCAAGTGATAGGCTTTACCATTCTCAAAAGCGAAACCTGGTTCATAGTTAACTTGTGAATTCCAAGGGTTCGCCTTGGCTGCGTTGTTACCAACCTCACAAACACCATTTACAATCTTTGGCGTATTATCCATACCCCATCCACCAAGGTTCTTACCATCATCAAAGGTAAGATGCCCAACACTTACAGGGATTTCAACCACTTGACTTTCGGCCACTTCTTGAATTTCTGTAGTTACCTTATGCCAGGAATAAGGTTTATTACAAGGAACTTCGTCCCCTTTTATGTTACCATTTACGATCAAATTATTGGTAGAACCTTCTTCACAAAGACTCAAAGACTTGATGTCCAGTTCACCGCCCAGTTTACCTGCAGCAAAAACAAAGTTCTCATAATTGGCTGACGGAGTAAAGTTAACGGTATATTCATTCCATTTAGTACCTACTGAAATCGAGCCTAAATCTGCATCACCTGGGGCTGCCCATAAAATTAAGTCAAAAGGAGCAGTAGCTTTTGCATTCATTTTAAAGACATACTTTTTCCCTTGAGATAACTGAGCAGGGAAATATAATTGAGCATCCCAATGACCACCAGCCTCTGCATTCTTGATGACCAAGCAACGTGTGACATTAGAAGAAGGAGGTAACTCCTTTTCTGCAATCAGTTGATTGAGATACTTGTTAGGCTGCTGAGCATGCCAAGCCAAGGTATGGCCATAAACAGAAAGGCCTGCATCGGTAGCATTCTTAACATATTCACTTACTTTATCAAAATTCATGCTACCATCATCAGCAACACAAGAAGACATCTTCATGGCGTTGCCTGCTACAGTCTCGTTAAAGTTGCTGTTGGTCAAAGCATACACCAGTTCCTTCTTGTTATATTCATCTACAGCAGTTCCGATTCCGAGGTGGAAGTTTGGACGGTCCTTGATGTATTCCTTCAAGGCATCATATTGCTCCAGATAACCATACTGCGCTTCCTTATCAGGACGTACGGTCTCGAAATTCTGGTCGAAGTGGTCTGCACAAGAGGCCAAAAGCATGGCCCCGAGTGCAGATACTAATATTTGTTTATTCATAACTTATGCGATCATTAATTATTATAGGTATAAGAGAACTCCTCTAAAGTTACTCCACTACGCCACCAGACGAGTTTCTCGTTCAAACTCTTCTTTACACCACCAGCGAAGGTGATTTCGGCGTTGAGTTCCATCAGGTCACGATCCTTGTTATTCCACGAATGGATACCATCGTCAGCCCAAGAGCCTGAGCCTGTAGCCGTAACACCCTCGGTGAGCGAAGTGATGGTACACTTTTCTTTGTCATCGAAGGTGAGCAGGAGGTCTGCCTTGTAGATGGTACTGCCCTCCTGGAACTCTACTGAATAAACAGAGCTGTTCAGGGTGCGGGTAGTTATCTGAACCTGTGAAGCCTTCTCGATATTGTCGGTGCTTGTATTGTGATTTGTCAACCACCAGCCACTATACTTGTTCTGATACTTCACGCAGTACATCACGTAATCCTTAGGAGCTGTTTCCCAGATGGCTGCATTGGTACGGGAGCCTGCAGCACCTTCTTTCAGAGTACCGGCAGAGATTCTGTCGAAGCCCTGCTGATCGGTCATCACCAGAGGAATCACGTAGGTATTCTTCACGGCATCAGGGTCGTTGAAGAAAGCATCATTCAGCTGCACTACTGTCTCACCCGTCATTCCACCCTTGAAATCGAGTTTGTTGGTAGAAAGAGAGTAATATTCTGCTGGCATTGCCTTGACAGGAGTACCATCTGCAAAAGTAAGATGATCGCACAGACTGTTATCCACAGCTACGTTCACATAACCTTTTCTTCCATTGTAAGAGCCGGCAAAAGTTGCCTTGATCTTGCATTTATGCTCCTTATCGAGAGAGGTATCGTATTCATCATCGCCCAAGACGATGGTACGAACCGGACTCTGATAAACGAACATGGCAGTGGTTCCACCCTCGTAATCATCAAAAGCCTGGTCTCCATTCTCACATGCCGTGAAAGAAGCCATCAGTGCCAGAAGGGCTGCCACCATTTTGATATATCGTTTCATAATCATTAGTCTTTATTTATAATATTAGTCGTTTATTATTTCCAACCATCGTTCTGCTTGAGGTTGCTGTATTTCAGAATCTCAGAGTATGGGATAGGACCATAGTACATATAGTCTGAATAGTTGCGTTCCTCAGCGTCGAAAGTCTTGTAGATGTATTTGCCTGTTGTGGCATCTGTCGTGATGTTGATACCCTTGGCTGCCTCATTGAGATCAGCGAGTTCAACCTTCCAGCGGCGCAAATCCCAGAAACGATGGTTCTCGAAGCAAAGCTCCAGGCGGCGCTCGTTGCGGATCAGTTCACGCATCTTGTCCTTGTTCTGTGCACACTCCTCCAAGTATGGATCCTCGCCAAACTCGCCAAGTCCGGCACGCTCACGGATTGCCTTGATTACATCGTAGGCAGAATAGTTGGCACCGCCCACATTTGCCTTAGGACCCTGAGCCTCATTGGCAGCCTCAGCATAGTCGAGCAAGATTTCCGTAGTACGGATACGAGCTGGCAGATGCTTCTGCTTGGTTGCAGAGCTTGGGTTGAGGTTCACATCAGGACGGAGCAACTTGCGGAGATAATAACCAGTCTTGGTTGATTTTCCGTTCTCCTTGTTCAAGCCATCCAGAGTCTTGGAATCAGCAGCTGTATTTACCACTCCATCAGTAGCACCGATTTTATCGCCATTTACAAGAATGTAGGCAGCGAGACGTGGGTCACGGTTCTGATAAGGATTCTTGGCATCGTATTCTGCATTGGCATCAGTAATAGGATAACCGTTTGCCATAGGGAACGCATCCACTAGGTTCTGGGTTGGATTGATCTTACCGCTACCATAGAGCGAAGGAGGATAGTAATCTGTCTCCAGAGTGTTGCTTTCTTCAACATTTCCACGCCAGATAATTTCCTTAGGATTCTCGGATGTAGCACCCAAACCGTCTATGAGCGATTTGTTACAGAACCACTTCCATCCGTCAGGATCCACTGCATCCAAACCACCAAACTCGCTCAGGCAGTTGGCAGCATATTTGGCAGCATCCTCATAAGAGGCTACACCGGCAGATGCATAAGCAGGAGAAGCGGCGAGGATGGCGAGCTGAGCCTTGAAAGCCGAGATGATGCGACCGTCAATCTTGCCACGATGGTTGGTACCGAAGGCACGATTGTACTCTGCATTGGTAGCACCCTTCTGGGCATACTTGGCAGGAACCTGATCCTCATTCACATCAGCATACTGCTCAGGCAAATACTTCAGAGCCTCATCGAAATCAGACATAATCTGGTCGTAGCACTCCTTGAAGGTGTTGCGTGGAAGATTGAAATCAGACTTTGAATCTTCTGAAGTAAGATGGATAGGCACACCCATCAACTGACCCCCTACCATTCCGGCATGGGCACGGAGCAAGTACATCAGGTGTAAGCCACGCAAAGCATAGGCATTACCCTTGTAGTTGTCGCAATACATCTGCTTGAGAATCTCACTGGAGTAAGCCCACTCTACCTTATCGCAGTTTTCCAACATCAGGTTACAGTACTGGATGGCGTGATAACGACCATCCCACTGTGAAACCGGATTCATATTTGCAGCCCAAGAACCTGTTGCCATCTTCTTGTAATCATCACCGTTCTGGTTGATAACGGCATCGTCGGTGGCAGCATCAGTAGATGGCGAATTGCTATATGGCAGAGCCAGATAAGCATTGTCAAGAATACCACGGGCAAACGTAGGATCCTTATACATCTCGCTGATATCTTGGTTATTTTCCAAGGCAGGCTCAAACAGGTCGTCACAAGAAGTGAGCGATACTAAGACTGCACTTATCAATAATAATCTTGATAATTTCATAATTTTAATTCTTTAATTAATTCTAGAATGAAACCTTAGCACCGATGCTATAGAAGCGGTTCAATGGTGCCGAACCTGAATTGTTAACATTCATATCCATGAGCTTGCGCTCCTTGGCTATGGTGAGCAGACTGTTGCCGTTGACAAAGAGCTGAAGTCCGCGTACGAAACTCTTCATGAACATCGCCTTAGGGAAGTCGTAGCTCAACTGCACCTTCTGAAGGTCGATGCGGTCGGTAGAGTACATCCAGAAGTCTGATGTCTGATAGTTGTTCGTACCAGCCTCTGTGGTCAGACGTGGGAAAGTGGCTGTGGCTGCAGTCTCCTTGGTCCATCTGCCGCGCATCTCTGCTGTATATTTGGCACTACCGCCCACCCAGAAGTAGGTGGAGTTCTTCACGGCGTGAGCACCGAAGTTTCCTGTGCCGAGCATGAAGAGGGTGAAGCCCTTATATTTCAGAGTGAGGTTCATACCGATAGTGGTAGGAATTCCATACCAGCCGCCCTTGCCCAGATAAACCTGGTCCTTGCTATCGATGACGTTGTCGCCGTTCTGGTCCTTGTACTTCAGGTCACCCGGACGGATGGTTCCGCCGATAATCTGGGTTGGAGAGTTCTTGATATCATCCTCATCCTGGAAGAAGCCCAGGCACTCATAACCCCAGATGGCATCGAGTGGCTGACCCTGGCGATACTGATAGGTATCAGCATACTGCGAATCATCTCGCTTGGTTGCCTCGGTGGTGTAGTAAGTTACGTTGGCTCCTACGCCGAAACCGAAATCACCAAACTGCTTCTTGTAGTTCACAGCAAAGTCGAAACCGCTGCGCTTGTCCTCATTAAAATTAATGTAAGGAACGAAAGAAGACTCAGGATAGTAGCTGAACAGATAGCTAGGTACCTGATTGCGAGCCTCCAGAATTCCGTTGGTCCACTTAGAGAGGAAGTAAGATGCATCGAAACTCAAAGCCTTGTTGAGCACCTCTGCATGAACCGTAGCAGAAATTTCCTTGCGGTGCAGGTAGCTGAGTTCGTCATTGCTACCACGCTTAGACTGCATAGCTGAGTGACCGGAACCACCATTCCAATCCCACCAGCCACCGCTCTGATAGGTTCCGAGATACATGTAGTAATTGTCGATACCCAGATCGGTCTTCATATCGGTGTAGCTTGCGCTGAGGGTCAGATCATCGAAGAATGAATTCTCCATAAACTTCTCCTTAGAGAGGCGCCAGCCCAGAGTAGCAGATGGAGATACACCCAATCGCTTGGCTGATGGCAACTTGGCAGACCAAGGTGTAGCCAGAGCAAAATCGGCATAATACTTATGATCATAGTTATAAGAGAGTTGCAAGCCCAGGTTGGCGTTGCTCACCTTATGATACTCTGCAGACTTACTCTGCTGATAACCGTTGGCCACCAGCATGGCACTTACGTTATGCACATCGTTGAAGGTGCGGTTGTAATCGAAGTGCGCATTGAATGCGATGGTCTGGTTATCGGTAGAACCAGAGATATTCTGAGCACCCGATTTCTTGTCCACCGTACCGTTGTTGTTCAAACCTACGATAACATCCTTGCCGTTGTAGTTAGCCCATGTAGGCTGGAAGGTGGCGTAGGAATTGTTGAACGATGTTGAGTATGCCGTAGCATAGTCGATGGCTACCATGGTGTGGAAACTCAAGCCCTTGAGAACAGAAGAGAGGTCGAAGTTCAAACCTGCATCAAACTGGAACTGACGGCTGTGATAGACATTGGTACCCGAAGCATAGATGTCGCCGAACACGTTGGTGAGGTCGGCAGAAGAACCACCCAGGAAGTACTTGCCATCGATGATGTTGCTGGTAGCCCCAATCATAGTCAGCGCCGACTTGGCATTAGGGTCAATCATTTCCACAGGAATCAGCGGAGCCACGCGGTTAGGACGGAAGGTGCGGGCCTGCTCCCAGTAGCTGCTATTGTTAGTGTTAGCCGACTTAGCCCCGTAGAAGGTGGCATTCGCATTTACGTAGGCATTGATGGTGCTACTCAAGACGAAATCCACATTACCTCTTACATTGAATCGGTCAGTATAGTTCTTCTTAGCCTCGCCGAAGTTCAAGTTGTCACCATTGCGATAGTAACTCACGTTGGCATAGAAGCGCGCCTTCTGGTTGCCGCCTTCTATCTCGGCAGATACCTCAGAACGATTGAAAGCCTTCTTGATATAATCAGAAGAATAGAAATCTACGCTAGGATAGCGATATGGATTCTTGCCGGATGCATAGTTGTAGATGGTCTCTGCAGAATATGGCAGGTTGTTTTCGGCACCGCCATCATTGAGGAAAGCCTCGTTGTAGAGAGTCATGTACTCAGCCGAACCAAGATACTCAGGAAAAGCCTTGGCTACGTTCCAGCCCGTATTGGCATTCACCTTAACCGACAAGCCATCGTTAACCTTGCCACGCTTGGTGGTAATGAGAACCACGCCATTGGCAGCCTTGCTGCCATAGAGTACTGTGGCCTGGGCACCCTTCAGGAAAGAGATATCCTCAATCTCGTCGGGGCGAACATTACTGGCTTCACGTGGCACACCGTCGATGAGGACGAGTGCATTGGAATAACCCCACATACCACTGCCATTATAACCGGATACATAACCCTGCATGTTGTCAAGGCTGTAGGTATTATAGTTTTTCTCTGTCAATTCTCTGACATTGACGGTGCTCACACCACCGAGCACATCGCTCTGGTACGCCTTCTTGAACGCCACGTTAACCATTGCGCTATCAGCAGATTCCTGAGCCGAAGCAGGCAACTGTGCCAGAAGTGCCGTAACCACTGTCAGAGCAGAGTATATTGTTTTCTTATTATTTTTCATATATAATATGATTATTTCTAAGTTTATGCTTTTTATATATCACATCTCCGGGTGATTACCATCCTGGATTCTGTCCAAACTCAGGATACAGATAAACATCGCTTTCCTTGAGTGGCAAGAGATAGTGTTTCTCTGAGAAGTCGCGGGTCACGATGGTCTTCTCGCTCCATCCTGTCACCTCGGCATCACGTGGATCGTTCTTGGTATAATCGAAATTACCTACACGCTTGAATTCCTGTGAAGTCTTGATGTTATAAGGATATTCTGTGAGAAGCAACCAGCGCTGCAGGTCGTTCCAGCGGAAGCCCTCAAAGGCAAGCTCTACGGCACGCTCGCGGCGAACCTCGTCCATAAACTTCTTCTGGTCGTTCATAAACTTATCTGCCACATGACCAGCTTTTACTCTCTCGCGAAGCACATTGATTGCTTCAGCAGCGGTGAGGTTGAGCTTTGAGCTCTTGTAGTTGGCTCCCTGAACGGCAGCACCAGCCTCAGCATACATCAGATAGAGGTCGGCAAGACGCATGTAAGGAAGGTCGCACTGCAAGGCACCACCCCATTCGTACATGCCATCATACTTGTTTGCCTGATGAGGAACCAGCTTCTGAGTATAGTAACCAGTGCGGCATCCCTGACTTGAAGAACTTCGCAATATACTACCAGAATACATTGGTATATACTGCAATGCAGCAACCTTTGGTTCCTTTACTGCATCAATGGTAGTATTGATATACTTAAAACCATCGAAGACGATGTCATGGTAGAAACGTGGATCACGATTCTTGAATGGATGCTTTGGATCGAATCCGGAATCAGGATCATCCAAAGGCAGACCATTAGCCATACCATAATAGTTTACATAGTTGGCTGTCGGCTGGTGAATCACAGCATCGTGTTGTACGATATCTTCCATCTTAGGTCCCCAAAGTTTGGTGAAGTTCCAGTTTGATGAATTCTCGCCAATATATGGACCGCGCATGATTGCCTCTGTAGAACCTGGTTGTTTCCAATTCTTACCTGTAGTACGGAAGATATCAGAAAAGTTGTTTGTAGAACCAGACTTTGCTACATGATTATAAATATCAGAGTAGTCATAGGTACACAATGCATATGGAGTTTTGCCTGAATTTACCTGAGCAATAGCCTCTGCCAAAGCATCAGCAGCCTTTGCGGCAAGCTCTGTATTATACTTATAGGTATCGCCATTCTTAGAAGCTCCCGTCTCTGCACCGATATTATTCAATGGAGAAGAAGCCCAAAGCAACACTTTACCTAAGTAGCCCAAAGCGCAAACTTTTGTAATACGAAGTTCATTCTTGCCCAAAGTTTTCTTACCTATAGTTGTCTTGTCCCAATCATTAGGAAGTAACTCTGCAGCAGCCTTAAAATCTTCGGCACATTTCAATGCGCACTCCTGATAAGAAAGACGAGGCAAAGTCAAAACTGATGCACCATCCAATACGGTGTCTACGTATGGCATACCACCAAAGAAAGCTATCAACTCCTCGTGCCACCATGCACGGAAGAACAACAACTGTCCCTTGATGAAGTTCTTCTCTTCCTGGGTACAGTCGGTCATCAGGTCAAGGTTAGCAAGACCCAAATTACACTTGCGGATGCAATACCAGGCATGCTCCAAAGAATGAGCAAATTTATTGGTTGAAGTCGGATCAAGGAACTCACCAGGATTTCCATAAGTTGGTCTGTGCAAGAAACTTTGATTATTGCTATACCAGTTACGGTAGTCGCCTAAATCAAAATGAGCAGTCACATGATCATCTCCCAAGCCAGTATTCATGATTTCATCTTCACCCCAGTTGAATGAGGTACAATACATATTCGACTCCTTACTTGGAATACAGTTGTACATTTGCTCCACATATCCCTGGAAATTGGTGAAGTTCTTGAACGCTTGTTCTGCACTCACATCTGTATCAGGGCTCTTATCTAAGTAATCTGTACAAGAAGCAAATCCGCAAGTGAGGCTCAGCGCACAAAATATTTTTACTAAATTATTTTTCATTTGTTATGCATGTTTAAAGATTAAACTTGACACCGAAGTTCACACGCTTCATTGTAGGGTAAGCACCTACGGCTCCACCGTTACTAGAGAAGTTTGACTCTCGGTCGTCTGGCATTCGGGTCCAGAGCCAGAGGTTGTTACCACTTACGTAAACCTTGAGGTTGTTCAAACCGAGTTTCTTGATCCAACCGCCGTTCCAGGTATAGGCTATCTCTACGTTCTTCAAGCGAATGTAAGAACCATCGCAAAGATATTGAGTGCCATAGTAAGCCGCATTCGACATTGGCTTAGAGTTGAAACGTGGAGTGATGACATCGCAGTTGTTGTGATTGTCGCTCCACCAGGTTCCCTGGTCATAAACATTGGCAAGCATTGGGTCAACCAAACTAATCATGGTTACGTCACGTGTCACGTTGGTTACACCATAGAACTGAGCGAAACAGCTGAAGCCCTTGTACTCATAACCGATGGTGGCATTGTAGGAGTTCTGTGGAGTACCTGTATAACCGTATGGCACTCTATCGTTCACATTATCCACCTTACCGTCGCCATTGAAATCTACGATGTAGTAATCACCAGGAAGACGCTGGCCATCGTTGGAATCCATCTTCGGAGAACCATAGACATCATCATAGTTCTGAAGAATGCCCTTATCTAAATAGGTGTAGGTCTGGTTGATAGCATGACCTGCTGCCTTGCGATAAGATGGGAGCAACGCTGCATCATCCTTGATCTTCACCTCGTTCACGGCGTGGGTCATACTGAAGTTTGCCCAGAGACGCATCTTGTTGGCAAAAACCTTGTTGAACTTCACTTCCAACTCATAACCGCTGGTAGTTACTTTACCCAAGTTGGCTGTAGGAGCAGTCTGACCGAAGTAAGAAGGAATGGAACGATCTGAACCACTAACCAGAATGTCTGAACGAGTATCATGGAAGAAATCCACAGCACCAGTAATCAAACCACCCAAAAATCCATAGTCAAGACCGAAGTTTACCTTCTTCACTTTCTCCCAATGCACGTTAGGGTTACCTACTGCTGACTCACGATACCATGTATAAATAGACTCCTTATCACTGGAAGTCGTACCCAACTGAGTCTTGCCGCCATATGCCCACTGAGTCATATAGAGGAAGCGGTCTCCTACGTTATCATCACCGATTTCACCATAAGATGCACGGAGTTTCATCATATCCACAATCTTGTGCTCACGAAGATACTTCATGAATGGCTCTTCGGAGATCATCCAACCAAGGGCACCAGAGCTGAAGAATGCGAAACGATTGTCTGGAGAGAACTTCTCTGAACCGTTGTAAGCACCATTATACTCGAAGAAGTAACGGGAATTCCAATCATAAGTGGTACGGAACACCCAGTCTTCACGATAAGAAGGAATCATGTAACCTGTTGCATATTCCTGGCGACCGAAAAGTCCCATGGCACTTACGCTGTGCTTGCCAAAACTGCGAGCCCAGTTGAGCTGAGCCTGATAGTTCAGGTTGCGCTGTGTAAGTCTATTGTTAACCTCACCACCATTCACGGTCCACTGGTTTCCCATAGCATAATCGAACTTATCGTATGCCTCGTATGGTTTCTTGTAAGAAACGGCTCCTGTATGAGGATCAATCCACTTCAACTGTGGGTCGTGAAACATGTCGTTGATACCACGATTCTTCTCTACAAAAGTATTGTCCCACGAAATCATACCTCGTGCAGAAAGTCCCTTGGTAATGAAATCAAGTTTCTGTTCCAACACGAAATCAGTAGTGATGCGAGTAGTGGTAGAAGTCATGGTACCACCCAAAGAAACCTGCTGGGCAGAGTTGGTTACATTAGTAGATCCTGGCAAATATCCCCAAGAGCCATCGCTATACTTAGGCAAGAAAGCATCTGGAGAAATATTATATGCACCAGCCCATTGCTGGCTGACCTGCCAATCGCTATAACCATCAGAACTATTTACCCAAGGAGCCTTGCGCTGACCATTAGAGCCAGCAAGGTTCATCTTGAACACGGTGGTCTTTGTGATGTTGAAGTCGAGATTAGAACGAACATTCACACGATTGTAGTCATAACCAGAACTATAGTTACGACCATTGCCGAAATCCTTATAAAGGTCACCCTCGCTCACGAAATCCACACCAGCAAAGTACTTCACAAACTTGGTACCACCCGATACATTCACATTGGCATTGTAAGACATGGTGTAATCCTTGAAGAGTACATCCTGCCAATCTACGTTCGGATAACGCTCACGCTGCTCCAATGTAGTCTGGTTGCGATAGTTCTCGATGAAACTCATCGGTTCCATCTTGTCGAAACTGCCTGGAGAGATGTTCAACTCATGTTCGATAGCCTTGTTGCGAGCAATAAGCGCATCATAAGAATCATATTTATCAGGCAACTTTGAAGGAATCTTCATTACTGCATTGGCAGTAACACTAATCTGAGCTTTGCCTTCAGAACCACGCTTGGTGGTAATCAGGATGACACCATTCGCACCCTTCACACCATAAACGGCGGTGGCAGAAGCATCCTTCAAGACAGAGATGGTAGCCACAGACTGCATATCAACGCTTGACATTGGTCGCTCAATACCATCCACCAACACGAGAGGAGAAGAGTTGTTCCAGGAAGAAGCACCACGAATCTGAATCTGAGGTTCCTCTTCACCCGGCATACCACTGGATGCAGTGGTAACAACACCCGGAAGGTTACCAGTCAGAGCTGCTCCGATATCACTGATACCCGCAGCACGCTCCAGCGTTTTTCCTGTGGTCTGGGTAATGGCACCTACGACAGAAGCCTTCTTCTGCTGACCATAACCAACGACTACAACTTCGCCGATGGCGTTGTCGTCTTCAAGAGTAAGTTTTAACTCTCTCTTCGTACCGATCTTTACTTCCTTGGTCTTCATACCTACGTAGGTAAATACGAGAGAAGAGTTTTCAGAAGGCACATCGATGCTGAAGTTACCATCAAAGTCGGTGACCGCACCGACGCTGGCATTACCTTTTACTTTTACAGTGGCACCAATCAGAGGTTCACCTGTACCGTCAACAAGATTACCCTTGACATGGATCTTCTGAGCCTGAGCATTCAGGCTGCAGAAAGCTCCCACCAAGCATAAGGCTGCTGTCCGTTTCATTGTTAACACTTGTTCAATCATGTTCTATTCATTTTTGATTTATGTTTTATAGTTTATGCATTCACATTTTATATGATTGTCTATTCACGGCTGCAAAGATAAAGGTTTCATTTCAGATGCACTTTGTCTCTTGTAACAGATACTTTGCCGTTAATAACAAACTTTAAAAGAATGAATCTTACCACCTTTTAACACTTGTTTTATCACATAGATACCTTTTTGAGGTTTATTCACTTTTTCACCAGCTATATTATAATAATAGGTGGCGACAACCTCAGCATCGTTCACTTTTTGCTCAATTCCCGTGTCTGTTTGTTTCATGTACCATTCCTTGTACCAGTTCATGCAGGCATAGCCGCAGCACTCTTCAAAGAGATTGTGCTTCTTGGCATTCTGGAAACCCGGAATCACCTTGCCGGTCTTCAGATACTCATCGATGTCATAGTACTCCTGCGGATGGGTAAGGGTCATACCGATATTGCCAAAGTGGTCGTGAACTGCCTTCCATGCCAATCCCCATTTCGAGGTAGATGCTGTTGCCCAGCTTCCCAGGTTAGGTTGTGTCCACTGTCCCCACTCATTGTAGTGACCTTCGCTCGCCTTGTCCGGATCTTCCGGACTCCAGTCTATCTCCGTTACCATGATAGGCTTTGTCTCTACCATCGGCACCTGACTCTTGAAGTTGCGGATAAAGGTATCGTGATTGCAGTTCTTATCAGTCATGTTACCGTACCATCCGGAATATACATGCACGGCATACGAGAAATTATCCTCGCTGTCGGTGATAGGATGCTTGGCGTAGTCCTGATACTGGCTCTGATAGCCCGCACCCGGAACCCAGATAATTCCCTTGAAGCCCTGCGCGCGAATCTCGTTAACCACCGGCTGGAAGTAATCATGCAGTGCTTTATCCGAATTAGAGCCATCACTCAGATGAACCCTCACCGGCTCGTTGGCTAGTTCGATAGAGATAATACCCGAATTCTGCCGGATATACTCATCGGCAGCAAATGCTTTCCAGATAGCCTTCAGATAGCGATTGTACCTGTCGTCAACACTGATATCACCAGGACAGACACCCGGTGGACGTACGATGACGTAGAGTCCATGTGCTATAGCATCCTTGATGAGAGGAATGTAGAGTTTCTGGAGATAGAGACGATAGCGCGCAATGTTGAATGCCGAGATATCTGCCTCGTTTTCTGCTTTCTTTGTCGGATCGTTGGTCCAGCATGGATCCATGTGCAATCGAAACACGGTGCAGTAAGCTCCCTGCTCCTTGTCGGTAATAGCCGAAAACTGCTTGGAGAAATATTCCAAGCAAGGCTGGATGTCGGCTTCAGAATAGTCAGCCTTCCACTGCTGCCATCTCCAACCGTTGAAGTATCGGTTTGGCGTATCCATTACGCCATGCAAGACAACCGTCTTACCTGTGGCATCGACAAGGTTCTTTCCTTCTACATGCAGGGCAGGAAGATTGTCAGCCGCATTGCCAAGCAATGACACCATGGTCATCGCCAAGCCAAGTATTATTTTCTTTTCCATATCTAGTTATTGTTTTTAGATTCTATTTTATTTAAATAGAATGGCGCGTAATCTCTACGCACCATTCTCGAAAACCAATTAATCATGAGCCTATAGCTACATGATAACTAAATGTTATAAACCAAATTAAATCTAACTATTAGTATACCTATATTTATTAAAACTATTTTCTGATGCAAAGTTACAACTATTATATTATATACATTTTATCACAAGTAACTATTTCTTTACCAACAGCTTATACAATGTAACATATACTTTACGAAATATAACATTAACATGGTAAGAAGTTAAAAAAACTAGCTTTTACTTGAATAATCCAAAAAAAAACACTATTTTTGCACTCAGAAAAAGCTAGAAATAAGCTCGCATGATAAACCAATAATGATTAAACTAGCAATGAATACAAAATGCCAATTAGTCGTGAAAAGTATCCTTCTGATACTCATTCTATCAGTTTTCTCTATCCTCCCGTCATGGGGGCAGAGCGGTAAGCTGTTCAATACAGACAACCAACTATCAAGCAATCTTGCCACACAAGTGTTCCAAGACAAGAGTGGTTTTATCTGGATTGCTACCCGTAACGGACTGAATGCTTACGATGGTTACCATATCTCTATCATGAAGAAAGATTTGTCAAATAGTCCTGGATTGAACAGCAACTACATCAATTGTATCACCCAGGACGACAAGGGACATATTATATTAGGAACCAACAACTCTTTGCTGGCTTTTACGGGAAGTGAATTTCGAAAAATCCCTATGTTCGACTCGAAAGGCAAAGAACTCACCACATACGTAACCCTGGTTTATAGACTCCGAAACAAGGATATTGCCGTTGGAACATCCGGATATGGCATCCTGCTCAAAAAGCCGGATGCTCAGGTATGCCATGCAATGAAGGGTGATGTGGAAAAACTGAAATACATCCACAAATTATTGGAAGATAAACGGGGCAGACTTTGGATTGTCACCGAAGACGGAAAACTCTACCGCAAGGAAACAAATGGGAAAATAACATCCCGCTTCCATGGAACAGATGGGCTGTCCATACAGGACATCCAGCAGGATGCCCTTGGCAACTTCTATCTGGCAACCAAAGATAAAGGTGTGTGTGTACTCAAAAACGGCAGCAACGTCTTTACCAGGATACCCAACATAGGCAATCTGCCTATCGACAACATCTACATCAGTCGCAACAACCTGCTTTATATCGGAAGCGACGGAATGGGCGTCTACGTATACAACCCGAAGACGGGCATAGTACAGGACAATCCGCTCTTCAGTCGACTGGTAAATCTTGCCAAGAGCAAGATTACAAGTATCATAGAGGATAACAGAGGCAACATCTGGGTGAGCATGCTGCAGAAAGGTGTGTTCATGCAGGGAAACGCCCAGAACGACTTCAACTATATGGGATTCCGACTGGGCAATCGCAATGTGATTGGAGAAAACTCCATAACCAGCCTTTGCGTAAACCAGGGAGACCAGGTTTGGGTAGGTACCGACAAGGACGGCCTATACCTATTTAATATAGGAACCCGTACCGTACAGGGACATTTTCTGGACCAAACTACCATCCTCGCACTCTGCAAAGACAGCGAAGGGAAAACCTGGGTGGGTACCTATTCCGACGGATTTGGCTATCTTGATGCAGCCGGCATCTTCCATCCTGTAGATTTAGGCATCAGTAAATCAATAGGCATCTTCGGCATCAAGCAAGACCCGCAGGGCAATCTCTGGATAGGCACCATGGGAGCCGGTATCTTCTGTTTGGGAAAGGACGGAAGCAGAAAGAACTATAGGGCTAAATATGGAACTGAAAACAACCTCAATGCCAACTGCCTTCCCAACGATTATACCTCCAGATTATCATTCTCCAAGGATGGCAACCTGGTATATGTAGCCACCTCTGTCGGTCTGGCTTGCCTAGACCGGAAGCGCAACAGTTGGGTATCTACCTTCAGGGGAATCAACTGTATGAACAAGAACGGGTTCTCCCATTGTGTGTTTACAGACAGCAAAGACCGCGTCTGGTATGGAACAGAGGAAGGTGCCTTCTGCTTTGATTTCAAGAAAGGCATCAAGCCTAAGTTGTATTCTACAACTAATGGACTCACGGACAATAGTGTTGCCAGTATCACAGAAGATAACCTTGGCAAGATATGGATAGGAACAACGGTTGGTCTCAACCAGCTGGACCCGGAGAATGGCAAGATTATCAAGTTCTATGCCGAAAGCGGCTTGCAGAGCAATGAGTTCAGCGATGCGTCCGTATGCACCACCTGGGGAAATAAAGTAATCCTGATGGGTGGTTCCGGTGGTCTCAACTGGTTCCAAGCAGACGAGGTTAGGCAGCATCCTTGGCAGGCAAAGGTAGTTATCTCTGGTTTTCTCGTGAACAACAGAGCCGTTATTCCTGGAATGGAATCGGGTAACTATACCATTACAGAAGATTGGGTTACTGTCAGCAAGGAGTTTCAACTCTCACACGATGACAACTCGTTCTCTCTCCAGCTCTCCACTCTCACCTATAATGACGTGGAGCAGATTAGCTATGCCTACAGCATCAATGGAGAACAATGGCGAATAGTACCTGTTGGACAGAACGAATTGGCGTTCTCCCACATGGCACCAGGTAGATACGACTTCCGCATCAAGGCAATCTGCAATGGCTATGAAACGCCGGTCAATGCGTTCACTATCATCATTCACCCTGCCTGGTATGCCTGTTTCTGGGCAAAGCTCTTCTATCTCCTGATGTTCGTGGCAGCCATCGTGCTATATATGCGCCATCGCAAACGCCAGGAAGAAGACCGACTCACCCTGCAGCAGCACATCCATGCCGAGGAGATGAGTGAAGCTAAAATCAAGTTCTTCATGAACATCAGTCACGAAATCCGCACGCCATTGACGCTGATCATCACCCCATTGCTCTCCCTCATCAAGGAAGACAAGGAGCCTCACCGACAGGGCATCTACGAGATTATCCGAAAGAACTCGGAACGTATCCTCCACCTCATCAACCAGATGATGGACTTGAGAAAGATTGACAAGGGACAGATGGTGATGCGTATGTGCCAGACCGACATGGTGGCGTTCATCAGCGAAGAATACGAACTCTTTAGGCAGCAGGCTCTGGCCAAGAACATCGACTTCGACTATCAGCACGACAGCGAGGAACTGCCCGTATGGATAGACCGCAACAACTTCGACAAGGTGATTATCAACATTCTCTCGAATGCCTTCAAGTTTACCCCAACGGCAGGCAATATCCTCCTCTCGCTCACTCACAGCGAGCATCATGCCTACATCAGCGTCAAGGACAGCGGCATAGGCATCCCGAAGGACAAGCTGGAAACCATCTTCCAGCGCTTCTACCAGAGTCCTAACGACCCTAACGACCGCAACATCGGTACGGGCATCGGTCTCGACCTCACCCGCTCGCTCGTGGAACTGCACTACGG
>ERZ1023706.101-NODE-101-length-19603-cov-16.421526_pt1 | contig 19603 bp, 10 predicted proteins | sample MGYA00380351_ERZ1023706 | MGnify/ENA primary metagenome ERZ1023706 (study PRJEB33179, sample SAMN07449038) | human gut metagenome | biome: Human-gut; feature: Human associated habitat; material: Faeces | host: Homo sapiens | place: India:Kasaragod | collected...
AAACCCAAAAGGCACTTGCTGCCAAGAACCAGAGCCTCGTGGTAGATAAGAACGAAACTACAGAGCAGAAGGCAGCCCGCAAGGCAGCTGATATTCTCGATTCAACAGATAGCGACAATACCTTCGATAATTACATCGGAAAGATTGATTTACCTGTAGAATGCGGCGTGAACAGAGTTCTGATACGCAGTACCGTAAATCCTGGCGATATCAAGATTTGCGCTGGTGCTGATGGCATCAAGGGCGTGGCAAGCATCGATTTAAAGACAAACAAAGTAGATATCGAACACTATTTGCCTCAGATGACTCTAAAGGGAGATCTCTCTCGTGGCGAAACGCCATCTACCCCATCCTATACCGATATCAAGGAGACCATTGATATCACCGGTGCCGTGGCTGGCGTAAACCAGGAAGATGCCCAGAAAACTTTCGATGATGATGAGACCACAGAATGGAAGAGCGATGGCAAGCCTGAGAATGCCTGGATCACCTATCTGTTTACCGAGAAAGAGAAGGTGGATGAAATCACCGTAAAGCTCACGGGATGGAGAGTCAAGATGTATCCGCTCGCCATCTTTGCCGGCAAGAAGAAGGTCTGGGAGGGTTATACCTATGCCAGCCTCGGCTATGTCCACATCAAGATAGACAAGCCAGTGATGGCAAAGGACATCACCATCAGGATGATGGGCGATACCAAGAGCAAGACCCAACTCAGCGATACCAAGGAGCTGGCTGGCGGCAAGGCAAGCACCCTCGATTTCATCGGAATCAAGAAGGGCAAACCGGTATTGAGAATCGTAGAGATTGATTTCCTGAAGAATAAATAGCAGGAGAGTTTATTAAAAAAGAAAGCTAGTTGCCTTTGCTGAGCAACTAGCTTTCTTTTTGGTTATAAACATACACAACATGATTATTTTCCGGTTCTATACTTGGTAGGACTAACTCCAAAGAAGTTTTTAAACATCTTGCTGAAATAATAAGGATCATCCACACCTACCTGATATCCCACCTCTGCAACCGTAAGTCTGTCATCTTTCAACAGTTCAGCCGCCTTATTCATACGCAGGGTGCGGATGTAATCATTCGGCGTGGTACCCGTAATACGCTTTATCTTCTTATAGAAGGTGGTACGACCATACCCCATACTCTCGGCAAAACTATCAATATTGAGCTGTGGATCGGTGATGTGTTCTGCAAGCCAGGCATCCAGCACAGCCTGGAATTTCTTGTCCTGTTCGTCCTTGATTACCTCTGGAGCCATAGCCTTGGCGCTAGCTGCAGGTTGCTGTCCATACACCTGCTTCAGGTGGTTGCGCTGTTCCAAGAGCTGACAACAAGTGGCAATCAATATATTGGTATGGAATGGCTTCTCGATATAAGCATCCGCACCCACATCAATACCCTTCAACTTCTTGTCGTCAGCAGTTAAAGCCGTCAGCAAGATGACAGGCAAGTCTGTGAATTTAGCATCTTCCCTCACCTTCTTTACCAACTGATAACCGCTCATTCTAGGCATCATCACATCACTCACTACCAAGGCAGGCTTCTGTTCCTGTATTTTTTCCCAAGCCTCCTGCCCATCTGCAGCCAGTTCTATCTCGAAATAACGCTGCAACTCGTTCTTCAGAAACTCTCTCACATCATTGTCATCCTCAACCACAAGTACCCGATAATGATTCAATGGCTTAGGCGGCAGCTCCCGATACTCCATTTCCAGAGCAGTTCGCGGCTTACAGTTCTCCTCTTGTGTCACCGCATTATCCACAGCCATAAAGTCTTTCTCCTCATACACTTTTTCATCCACAGGCAATTCCACGCGGAAGATGCTGCCTTGAGGCAGATTATCGTGATAGGAGATTTCACCATGATGTACACGCACCAATTCTGCCGTCAGATGCAGACCGATACCGATACTATCATGCGAATAACTACTGCGGTTAAAACGCTGGAAGAGTAACTCCTGCTTCGATTTCTCAATCCCCACACCCGTATCTTCCACAGATATGAGCAAACTCCGATTGTCATTCAGCGACACACGCAAAGCAACATCTCCATGACTCGGAGTATATTTCAGTGCATTCGACAAGAGATTGTAGATAATCTTATCCAGATAATTGCGATCTACATACATCTCGTAACTCTTGTCAAAAGGCAGGAACATGAAATTGATGTGCTTACCTTCGGCTATATTATTGAAGTTCAGGAATATATCTTGCAGAAAGGCTATGACATCTGTTTTCTCCAAGGCAAGCTGCAGCTTGTCGTTCTGCATTTTTCTGAACTCCAGGAGCTGATTGATGAGTCTCATCATTCTCTCCACACTTTTCGCCATCGACGAGAGCGGTTGCTTCATCTCTCCCGGCACCTTATCCACAGTCTTGAGTCGGTCCATATCACCCTTGATGATAGTGAGGGGCGTACGGAACTCATGCGAGATGTTGGTAAAGAACCGAAGTTTATACTCCGTGAGCTGATTCTCCACCTTCACTTTATTGCGCAGATTGTTAATACGGCGGAAGTTGACATACACATAATAGATAGCCAGCACCACAAGTACTGTATATATAAGATATGCCCACCAGGATGCATAGAAAGGTGGACGCACCTCTATCTTGAGAACAATCTCTTCTGGCGACCACACACCATTTGCATTGCAAGAACGCACATGCAGGGTGTAATGCCCTACTGGCAGATTGCGATATTGCGCAAAGTTGATGCGAGAAAGATTGCTCCAATCCTTGTCATATCCCTCGAGATAATAGGTAAACGAACTACCATTCTTCTTGGCATAATAGAAATCCGAAAAATAGAAGGTGAGCGAATTCAGATGATAACTGATGGAAAATTCCTTGGCACGGGTCAACGTACCATCCAATCGTGCTTCATCCCCTTCCAATTCTCCGATAGAGATACCATTTGCCTCTATCTTGGTAATCGCCAAAGGAAAAACAGGCTTGTTCTCATGGATATCATTCGGATTGAATGTCATCACACCATGATGGGTGGCAAAGGCAAGGTTGCCATTGTCCAGCTCCACGACATTATTCTCCGTACAGGCATTCTCCAAAGAGTTGGCACCGAAATAAAAATTATTGAATGTACCCTTACGGAAACGTGAGATTCCATTATCAGTACCCAGCCATATATCCCCAGACTGCCGATGCTCCACTATACTTTGCACATTGTTGTCGGCTAGACCATCACGGGTGGTATAAGTAATAGTATCCTTTCCATCTATCATCTTCACGCCGTTTCCGATACTTCCAATCCATATTCTTCCCTTGCTATCGGCATAAACACTATGTACCTCATCATTCACCTGGTCGGTAGGCGACACATGCACCATGTGGTAAGCCTTGTGGTTACGCAGGATTTCATCGGGATTAAAACACAAGGCTCCCCCACTGGTACAAAGCCAGATGTTACCCTGCTTATCCATCTCCATATCGCGAGCCTGCAACGACTTGCTTTCTATGACATGTATAAACTTTCCGTTCAGATAAACCTCTAATCCTGCATCAAAAAGCGAAACCCACATACGGTTTTTCCGGTCAAAGAGAATATCGCTGACTTTCCCCTTTCCCAGCGATGCAGGATCATCAGAATGCACGTGATTCTTGCCACCATCAACATCGAAGATACCTTTCTTGCGAGTACCCACAAAGAGTTTACCCTTGGCATCCTGCGCCACAGCCGTAATATCATCATGATAACCATCGAAAACCTGAAGGTTTTTCAATGCTCCATCCGCCACCTTACTGCCATTCTGCAAATTACTGATATAGATTTTATTGCCCACACGCTTGAGCAGGCGCACATCATCTTCGTGATTGATACCCGCCCTGTCACCATTATAATATAGATAACGGGCCTCTGATTGGGCAAAGTTGATGACATATACACCCATATTCTCCAGAGCAACCCAAAGATTATGCGACTTATCGACAAAAGGAGCAAATGCATAAGGCGATGGGAGTAAGTCGGCATACGACGAGAGTCTTTCCTCTTGAGTATCATAAGAAAAGACTCCATTTCCATAGGTAGAAATCCATAATTTGCCATCGCCTGCAGCATAAAACTGGTAGCGTGGTTCACTGTTCAACTGCAAGAGATGCTGACTATAGATATCCTTGAAATGATACGTCTTCTTAGGAGTAAGATAGAAGACATCGCTACCATCCAGAGCTAGGATGATGGCATTGCCCATGTTATCCAGTACCACATGAGGCTGCTTAGGATTGTAAGCTGAACGAACCATCTGTCTTGATTGGAGATGATACTGATAGATGCCATCATTGGTGGTCAAGAAGATGGTACCGCCAAAATAGGAAGCCTCCGTTACCTTGCGTACTGATTTATTGACGAAGGTAGAAAAGCTATGAACAAACTTGCCATTTCTATATTGATAGATGATACCGTTGGCTGCCACAAGAAACTCCTTCTTTTCTGCCTGAATGTAATTGACAACATCAGAAACAGGAAGCGGGATTTGAACAGAAGTAAAGTGCTCTCCATCAAAATGAATACGTGTTCCCTCCCCTTTCTCGTTCCAAACCATCATGTCTGAAGCAGAAAGAATGGTGTAACCTTTAATCGGTTGGCTATAGCTGCCATTGCCCGTAAAATCAACAAAAGTATTTCTCTCTATGTCATAACAGCTATAGAGATGACTGCGAAGACGAATCCACAAGAAACGGTCGCCCCAAGGCTTGATACCTAGAATACGGAAGTCTTGGAGCAACTTACGATTACTCATAGTCGAAGGCTTCAGTACTTCTACCTGATATCCATCATAGCGGGTTAAACCAGAAGTAGTGCCCATCCAGAGATAACCATACTTGTCTTGTAATATTGCACGTACATAGTTGTTCGGCAAAGCATTATCAACAGACAGCTGATAAACACTCTGCGCTCTTACTATCGGGAAAAAAACACACAGGCAGCATACCATCACCAGATGGCATAAGCCACACTTCAACTTCTTTTTTTGTTCCATCACTGGTTCAGCTTTATTATCGTTTTTGTGCAAAGATACAATTTTTCAAACGAATTACCCACATACATCCCCGAAAAAATCCCCCAAACAGTGTACAATAATACATATTTACAGCAAAATGCACAATTATACAAATAAAAAAGCAGGTAAAACTGTACTTTTGCAGCGTTGACAATTAGCAATAATAAAAACAAACAACAATAATAATTATGAAGTCAAATCTTAAAAAAACGATCTTACTGACAGCGGCTATCAGCTTCTCAGCCGTGGGTAATGCTCAAGTCGATTTAGACATGAGCAAAGTATTCAACGTAACAGAGACTCCTATTGAACTCTACGAAGCAGTGGCTAAAGTTCACGATGGCATCGTATTTATCGGTGACACTCGCCCTGCCGACAAAATCCAAGAGGGCAAGTACAAAGGTATGCGTGCGATGAAGATGCGTCGAACTTTCAACATAGACGGTACCGCCCGACAGTTCAATAATGCCTTGGCTTTTCGCCGTCCCCCTCAAGGCGCAACCAAGGAGCATCTGGTAGATGTTACTTTAATTCCACGTTCCTGCATGATACAAATGAAACCTACCAGCAATGGTACATTCAACTTCGAGGTTTATACCAGCAAACCAGAGGCAAAACTTTATGTAGCCGTATTGAATGGTACTTCCTGGAAGAATCTTGGAAACCTGACCTATAAGAACGAAGGCAAAAAAGGAACTAAGGCAGAACCATTGACACCACTCACCCTTAACTACAATCACAAGGCAGGTGATGAAATCTGGATCTACAGCGATGGTAGCGCTTATCTTTTAGGCATGCAGTTTAGCGGTAACTTAGATACCAGCTTCAAGGGTACAGATACCTTAGCTGCCTACAAGGCTATTCGCAGAGCCAACAAATAAAATCCAAATATCAGAAATGATTCAAATTCAATTTATAAACAATTAAAAATAAAACTATCAGTATGAAAAAATCTTTTTTATTAGCAAGTATAACTGCTATGATAATGAGCAGTTGTTCGAATAATGAATTCGATTTCGCAGGAAGCGATGCGGGCAGCAAGCTTCAGGTTTCAGCATCTATCCACGAGATGCAGACTAGAGCTCATGACACTTCATGGGATGCAAAGGATGCCATCGGTGTAAGCGATGATGGAAATAATGCAAACGTAAAGTATGAAACAACCAATGGTGATGGTGTTTTCTCCAGTACAGAGACCATCTATATCCTGGGTGATGAGAGCCACAACTTCACTGCTTACTATCCATATAGTACAGACGTTACTGCTGACAACAAGGTTATTTCATTCAGCAAGCCTGTAGATTATATGTATGGTACAGCAACTGCTACCCGTCAAAATCCAAATGCATCTTTCACGTTCTCTCATAAGATGTCTGAATTATCATTCACCGTTACTGATGCTAGCACTGGTACCAATAGCGCTGCCAAGACATGGACCCGAGCAGAAGGTGGCACATCCAGTATTACATTGCACAATGTAATACTGGATGGTACATTCGATACCTCTACAGGTAAGGTTACTCCAGGTAGCACAAAGGGCGATATTACTATCAACTTCACCCCAAATACAAAGGCTAGCTTCATCCTTCCTACACAAACTTTCACCAACAATAGTGTTGAGGTTTCTGTAAACCATAACGGAAAGACTTATGGCGGAACTCTCAGTTTGGAGAAGACTGAAGAAAGCAAAGACATTCAGTATAGCTTAACGATAAACAAGGAAAACCAGAAGGCTGCACTTGCTTTTTCTTCTTCTACCATCACCGGTTGGACACCTGTAGATAAGGGCAACCAGGACTTGGATGAAAAGGAGCCTGTAAATGTTCTCGAAATCGGCGACTTCCTACTCAACGATGGTAGCGTAGTAGATAAGACTTACAACTTGACAAAGGTTACCGAAGCTGGCAAGAAGGTTGTCGGTGTAGTATATTATGTGGGCAATGCTCAGCCATCTTCAGTATATACAGACACCTATAGTGAAGCTCAGGATATCTTGAAGACAGAAGCCCCAAAAGCAACAAATGGTTTAGCTATCGCTATCAACAATGCAAATGAAGGAAATGTTGCCAGATTATTCAGTTCTGTAAAATTCGACTATTCAACCTGGTTTACAGACAACGAGGTATCTAACAGCTATATCAAGAAAACAATCTCAACAACTACACCAGGTTCAGAGATTTTGGGCTACAACAATACTGCTATTATTGAAAAAGTTGGAGAATCTTATAATGAGGCTCAAACTGGAAGTAGTGAATTTATGACTATTCTGACAGCTTTCCGTACAGCCAACGCAGTATCTTCCAACTGCTCCAAGTGGTACCTGCCATCTTATGCTGAATTGAAGCAGATTCAAGACAACTATGCTACCATTGAAGCAAGTATAGAAAAAGTAAACGGCACATTAATACAATTCTCAGATTTCACAACAGGCACAAAAGACCCAACAGACACAACAGAAAAGTTCTATTGGTCTAGTGATTTGCGAGGTGGACAGTATGGATGGGTTTCCCCATTAGTAGAAACAGCAGCTGATGTAAAAAATCTCTACATCACCCGTAACAGCAATAACTACAAGGGCTATTTCCGCTTTGCCATCGCATTCTAAGTTTTTTGCAAAAACATAACTACACAACCATTCAAGTAATGTCCAGGCTTCACACCTGGGCATTACCATTATTGACATTCACATACAAATAACTACCCATGAAGAAAATCGTTTTATTCATCGCCCTCACGCTTGCAGCGCTCACACTTCATGCAACAAGCTATTACATTTCCCCATCAGGAAATGACAAGAACAATGGCACATCTAAAGACACTCCTTTTGCTTCGCTTGCCACGGCTCAAAACAAGGTGAAGGCTGGCGATGTAATCTATATTCTACCTGGCACTTACCAGGTAAAAGAAAGCGAGATCATGGATAAGACTTCCAGTAATGTCTGGGACGTCATATTTGATTTTACCACCACCGGAACGGAAAGTTCACCTATTATATATAAAGGCATACTAGATGCACAAGGCAATCGTCCCGTCTTCGACCTCTCTGCTATCAATACCGGCAAGCGACTCACCGGATTCTACATCCGCGCCAAATACCTGGAGTTCTCTAACTTTGAGGTTATCGGCATCAACGTTCCCCAATCGTCAAAAAACACTCAATCAGAAAACATTCGTATTAACGGGGGAAGCTACTGCAGATTCGATAACATCGCTACCCACGATGGCATGGGAATCGGATTCTATCTTACCGGACGTTCGGCTCATAACATCATCAGCAACTGCGATGCCTACAACAACTTTGACTCCGTAAATATCTCTGTAAACAATGGCGGAAATAGCGATGGATTCGGTTGCCATGTCAGCGCAAACTGCGAAGGCAACATTTTTGAATATTGCAGAGCCTGGCAAAACAGTGATGATGGTTTTGATTTTATCAACTGCCAGTCGGCAGCTACTGCCAGATACTACATTGCCTACCGCAATGGTTTCGACAAAGACGGCAACAAACGTGCCGATGGCAATGGATTCAAGGCTGGAGGTTATGGAATGGGCAAGGAAGTGAAAATCTCCTCTGTACCGATGCACGAGGTTAGCCACTGCCTGTCTGTGGGCAACAAAGCCAATGGATTCTATACCAACCACCATCTAGGCGGCATCAAGTTCGATCATAATTCAGCATACAAGAATGGAGGTTACAATTACTCTTTCGTTAATAGAAAAGGAAGTTCTCTTGCTGATAACATTGATGTGGATGGTTATGGGCACATCGTAACCAATAATATCTCATACAAATCCAGCAAAATCATAAAATCCATTGACATCAACCAATGCACCATCCAGGGCAACTCTTTCAGCTATATTAACCAGACATGGATTAATGAAACCTTGAATGATGACGATTTTTACAGTCTGAATCTTGACGAGTTAACAGCAGCAAGAAATACGGATGGGAGTTTACCAACCATCAACTTCATGCGATTGAAAGATGAGACCAAAAATTATGGTTATGGGGCTTTCAATGATAACTATGCTAGACCGCTCCTTACTGTTCATCTGTTTGGTGATTCAACTATGGCAACTTATGAAGATTCTGATAAGACTAAAGGTTGGGGACAATATTTTGACGAGATGTTCACCTCTGAGATTACCATAAAAAACTGGGCACATACAGGTTATACGGTAAAAAACGGCAATAACCTTTCTTGGAAAGAAGCCCGAGAAGTGATGAATGCAGGTGACTATGCCCTCATTCAATATGCACATAATGATGAGAAAAGTCTTTCAGCCGAAGAATATAAGAAATATTTAACTACACTCATAAAGAATATCAAGAGCAAAAAAGCAATCCCAATCCTCTTCACCAGTATTTGTCGCAACCTTATGGAAAATGGAAAGGTAAGAGGACAGAGGGGAGAAGACCCTGCCAACACTGGCTTGCATGAGGAATATTCAAGCTATATGAAAGATATAGCTAAGGAGTTGAATGTTGTTTGTCTAGACATGACCGCCCAGACTCAGAAGCTTTTGGAAGGCATTGGAACAGACATAGCTGCCAAGTATATTTTTGACGGAGGCTATACCCATACTTCGGAAGAAGGAGCACGAATCAATGCAAGAATAGCTGCAACGTTATTATATAATAATAATATATTAGCAGATTATATTCTCTATAATAGTCTTGTGGATATGCCATCGCTTATAGTACAGTTAAGAGATTTGTCATCTACAGATATAGAAAAAATCACTATAAGACAACCACTCAGCAGTTATTATTATACACTGGATGGCAAGCGGGTGACTCAGCTACTTCGCAACCATATATATATATACAACGGTAAGAAATTCATCAATAAAAAATAATCATTATGAGAAAAATCATTTGCATTCTATCTATTCTGATACAGGTCATGACACTCAGTGCCAAGAACTATTATGTGTCTCCACAGGGCAAAGACAAAAACAGTGGTGAAAGTAAAACGAAAGCCTTTGCCTCACTCGCCAAAGCCCAAACGCTCGTAGTACCAGGCGATACAATCTTTATCATGCCAGGTACTTACAAGGTGAAACAAAAAGATTTGATGGCTCCCATCTATCAAAAAGTATATGCCGTAGCCTTCCTGCTTGACAAAAACGGTACACCACAAAAGCCCATCAGCTATATCGGAGTGATGGACGCCCAGGGCAATCGACCGGTTTTCGATTTCTCGGAAGTAAAACCGGATGCCCGCATCACCGGATTTCTTTTGAGAGGTAGCTATCTCCGTATCAAGAATATTGAAAGCATCGGCATTCAGGTAACCCAAGCTCATCATACTCAAAGTGAAAACTTCAGAATTTTCAATGCCTCCCACAATATACTTGAAAATATTTCGGCTCACGATGGTATGGGAATTGGATTCTATCTTATCAAGAAATGTGCGCACAATTATTTCATCAACTGTGATGCCTACAACAATTTCGATACCGTTTCGGAAAACGGAAAAGGTGGCAACAGTGACGGATTCGGATGTCATCCAGGTACACTCGATAGCGAAGAGAATGTGTTTGTTGGCTGCAGAGCATGGTATAACAGCGATGATGGATACGACCTCATCAACGCACAGGCTCCGGTGAAGTTTATCTATTGCATCGCCTATAAAAACGGATATGCCAGCATCAATGGTGAAGATAAGAAAATAGCCGATGGAAACGGATTCAAATGTGGTGGCTACGGCATGGGAAAGGTGGCTAGGACAAAGTTTGAAAAAGCACCCATGCACATGGCGGAAAACTGCATCTCGGCAGCCAATCGTGCCAATGGATTTTATGCCAACCACCATCTAGGGGGACTGCACTTTATCCGGTGTTCTGCTTATAAAAATGGTGGTGCCAACTATAATATGACCAATAGGAAAGAACGAACTGAAACTGGCAACAGTAATGTAAATGGTTATGGTCACATCATAGAAAACTGCCTTTCATACGGCTCGAATGCCATCAAAAGCAAAAAACACCTGACAATGGTAGATGGCAACAAGAAGGACTGTCTCATACAAAACAATTCCTTCATTTGGAATTCGGTTACCCAGAAATGGGATAACAATGAAAAACTGACCAAAAACAGTTTCAAGAGCTTAGATGCCAAGGAACTTCTGGTTGCACGAGACTACCAAGGCATGCTGCAGCCCTTCCATTTCCTGGAACAAACCCAACCTAGCGATTATGGATGTAATTTTGCTGATTACCAACGTATGGTAAATGAATACAAAAACAAATAAAATCATAAATATCCATCAATATGTACGATAGAACAAATAATATTGATGGATAAAACTTACTTTTGCAGCAGAAACAACCAAATGGCAATCATAATTTTCAAACATATTATAAAAAGTACATAACAAACAATAAGGAAACATGAAAAGAATTCTCATTATAACATTAGCCCTTTTGAGCCTAGTACTGAATGTAAGTGCTAAAATTCACACCATAGGCGACTCAACCATGGCTGATTATGACCAGACAGAACCAGACCAGAAAGGTATGTATGGCTGGGGACAGGTGTTTGGTGATTATTTCTGCAATGGTATGACGGTAAAAAACTGGGGCGACCGTGGTGAGAGCGCCCGCAGTTTCTATCGCAAGTTTTGGTCTAAGACCAAAGCAGAAATCAAGAAAGGAGACTATGTTCTCATTCAATTCGGCCATAACGATCAAAAATCGGTAACAACAGATGTTTATCGTGAATATTTAAGTAGGTTTATATGTGAAACGCGTGAACTTGGTGCCACTCCTATCCTTGTGACATCCATTTGTCGCAAGCTCTTTGAGGGCACCAAGATATCACGCCTCGGACGTATAGACAATGGTAAGGCACATGGTGTGGATGAGAACAACCATACTTACGACTACCCTTATCACATGAAGAAAGTGGCCGATTCCTTGAAGGTAGAATGCCTGGATCTTACAACAGCCTGTAAGGAATACATGGAATCTTGGGGACCAGAAGGTTGCAAGCAGTTCTTCCCTTCAGGTGGTTCTACCCACACCAATGAACTGGGCGCAAGAGTCAATGCCCAATTGGTGGCACAGTTGATGTACAAGGCAAATATCCTCAAAAAATACATCAATATCAGCCAGATCAGTCTTCCCAGAAATAATGGCAAAATAACTGCCGTTACCAATTCCAAGAATGAATCTGATTCAGCTGAAGAAGACTGGAACTACTATATGGTAAAGACCGGTGCCGATGGTTTTGCCGTATTTGGCAATCTTTCAGGCGAAAACCTCGCCGTTCCGGAAGGACTGATTGCCTATGGTGTAATTCAAGGTACAGAGAAGCATCTGGTGAAACTCGTAAAGGTGGGCAACGTGATACCTGCCCAGGTAGGCATTATCGTAAGAGGCAAGCCTAATACCGAGTATTCGCTGACAGCCACCACGGAGTCTCCGATGTTCAAACGCCAAAAGCAGAACCTGCTCAAGGTAAGTGAAAAAACAGGAAACGTTAAAGCCAATGAAAACGGTTTCTACAACTATCTCTTTACGAGTGAAAGAAAGAAAATCACTTTCATTCCTTCAGATGGTAAGACCCAGCTGCGCATCAAAAGAGCTTATTTGGTAAGTCCTGACAAGCTAGAGAACATTACCATTGAACGCAGGCAGAATACCGGCAATACAATGGCAAAATAGAAAAAAGCAAAATCATTTCACGTGTCACAATATAAAACTTTAAACAATGAACAAGAAAACTTTCATGATTCAAGCTGTTCTTTCCGCTTGCTGCATTATCACTTCTTGCAGCAGCGACACGGTGAATGGCGATAAAGAATATTTTACTCGTAGGCAAATAACCTATGTGCAGGAAGATGAATGTAAGATTTTCTTCTTTGATAACGAGGATGGAACGACCAAGGTAACTTACGACCATAAGTATCCTATCCAGATCAACGGCGACAATCAGGCCAAATTGACAACATACGTAGGAACCGTAACCATCCCTAAGACTTTTGTCGTGGAAGGAAAAACTTACGGAAAAAGTTACCGAGTAACCAGCGTGGACGAGATGGCTTTTGCCAATAATACCACACTCACCAAGCTTACGCTGCCAGAGTCTATCACTGCTTTCGGGAAAGGTGCCTTTACCAACTGTTCGGCACTGACAGACATCAACATCCCTGCTGCAATCCAGGATATTCCAAGCGCCTGCTTTGCTCAATGCAAGAAGATGGCAGCCTTCACCATGCCCGAGCAGGTTAAGACCATAGGCAACCTGGCATTCGCCAACTGCGCCAATGCAAACAAGATAGAGCTCAACGAGGGCATCACCACCATAGGTGAACGTGCCTTTCTGGGGTGCTCATCTATCAAGGAAATCACTCTGCCTAGTACCGTCTGCAAAATAGGTGGCAATGCTTTCTACAGAGCCAGCAAACTGACCAAGATTCACTGCAAGGCGACAACACCTCCTGCATTGTCAGATTCCTTGGGCGATTACATATCAAAGGCTACACTCTTTGTACCAACAGGGAGCAAGAGTGCATACGAAGCTGATAAGCTCTGGAGCAAGTTTAATACAATTGAAGAAGAATAAGTCATGAAACATATATTATTCACCCTACTCTTTGCCTCTGCCAGCATCTCTGGTATGGCACAAAATACAAAGACTATTCAGGGAACTATCACCGACGGAAACGGCGAACCTGTGATTGGTGCTACCATCAAAGTAGGCAAATTGGGTACCATTACCGATATAAATGGTAACTATACGCTATCTGTTCCTAACAGCACTCACCAAGTTGAAGTTTCCTACATCGGTATGAAGACCCAAAAAGTCAGCATCAAAGGCAACAAGGCTAGTACCACCCTGCAGGAAGATTCCAAAATGATGGACGAAGTGGTGGTTATCGGTTATGGTTCCGTTAAAAAAGGTGATGTAACCAATGCTGTAGCCAAAGTAAAAGGAGACCAGTTGAAAGACCGTCCTGTGAGCAATGTTGCAAGTGCTTTGCAAGGTGAGTTGGCTGGTGTTGAAATCCGTACCACCAGCGGTGCGCCAGGCAGTGGCGTTCAGATCAACGTGCGTGGTGCAACCTCTATCAACGAGAGTGGCAACTCAAATCCTCTCTTTGTGGTAGATGGCGTTCCAATGGACGAAGATTTCGACCTCGTCAACCTCAACCCTCAGGACATCGAGAGCATCGAAGTATTGAAGGATGCCTCATCCAGCGCCATCTATGGAAGCCGTGGTGCCAATGGTGTAGTAATCATCACATCCAAGAAAGGTAATGATGACGGCAAGGTGAGAGTAAACTTCAGTGCCGACTATTCCCTGAGCGCTCCCGAACGATACATGGACATCATGAGTCCTACTGAGTGGATTGAATGGAGAAAGAAGGCTAACAATGTGCGCTACGTCAACCAATATGGATTAAAGGGTGCAAAGGAAACCGATACTTACGCTGAACGCATCGCCATCATCGGCAGTGTGAGCGTAAACTATGTAAACGATCCTCGATGGGATATGCCAAACTATGGCGGTCTCTCTCTCATCGACTGGCAGAAGGAAATCTTCCAGACAGCCCTGGCACAAAATTACAACCTCTCTGTTTCATCAGGCAACAAGAAGAGCAACTTCCGTGCTTCCCTGGGCTATGTGAACCAGGAAGGTATCGTTATCAAGACAGGATTCGAGCGCATCAATCTTAAGATGAGCGCACAGACCACCATCAAGGACAAGTTGACCTTGGGATTCGACCTGGCTCCACAATTTACCGTTACCAAGGGTGGCAACGTGGACGGCAAGGGCAATACCGCCCAGCTGGCCCTGACCCTGGCTCCGGTTGCCGAAGCCGAAGCCGGACTCTATACCAGTGCCCAGCCATACACCCACTATCTCTGGGCAGGAAGTGCGATTAGTCCTATTGCCAACATGGAATACTCCAGCTATCGTGACGAGAAAATCCGACTCAATGCATCTGCTTTTGCCCGTTATCAGATTCTTCCGGAACTGACAGCCGAAGTTTTGGGCAGCTGGTTATTCGTGAACAGCGAGCGCCATCGCTTCACCCCAAGCAGCCTTAATAGATATTGGGCTTCTTATCCTGAAGGATATTATAGCAACGGAAGCTGGACAGGTAGTCGCAGCCATAAATATTTAGGTCAAGCCACAGCCACTTATAACAAGGATTTCGGCAAGCATCATCTCAATGTGGTGGGCGGCTGGTCTGTGGAAATGACCAAGGACGGAAGTTCTTACACCATTGGTGCCACACAATATCCAAACAATGCCCTGAATGGCGGATTCTCGGATATGACCACCGTTACATTGAAGAATGTATCTGCTGTTTATAACACAGAAGACCGACTGGTATCTTACTTTGGCCGTGCAGAATATGGCTTCGATAGCCGCTATTTACTCAATGCCAGCATCCGAAGAGATGGTAGCAGCCGATTCGGAAAGAATAAGAAATGGGGCACCTTCCCTGCCGTTTCTGGTGCATGGAGAGCCAGCAACGAGAAGTTCTGGAAGAACAACTGGCTGGTAAATCAGGCAAAACTCCGTATAAGCTATGGTGTAAATGGCTCTAACTCTATCCCGAGCAACTCTGCCTATGGCATACTCAGTAACAGCAACTATAGCCAGGACGGCAAACTGACCACGGGTTTCATCCCGGGAAGCACCGCCAATGATGATTTGGGATGGCAGAAGACGGATTCATGGAATGCCGGTATCGACCTGGGGCTCTTCAACAACCGCATTTCTTTGGCTTTGGATTACTACATGAAGAATATCCGTGATATGCTTTATCAGATAACTCTACCTGCAGATATGGGTTATACCCGTGGATATACCAATGTGGGTAACATCCGGAACACGGGTATCGAACTGGAATTGAAAACAGAGAACCTGACGGGCAGATTGCGCTGGACCACCAACTTCCAGTTCTCCTGGAACAAGAATAAGGTGATAGACCTGGGCGCCAACTCCACCATCTTCACGGGTTACTCCAACTCGACCCAGGTTATCGAGGTGGGTCGCCCTGCGGGTGAATTCTATCTCTACTATGCCGTGGGCGTTTACGAAACAGCCGAGGATTTGAAAAAATATCCTACCCAGACGGGATCGGTGGTTGGTTCAGTAAGATACCGTGATATCAGTGGTCCTAATGGTGTGCCTGATGGCAAGATTACCGAGGCCGACCGTGTTCACATGGGACATCCGCAGCCATCATGCACCTATGGTATAACCAACAGCTTCAAGTATAAGAATTGGACAGCCTCTTTCCTCATTACGGCACAGACTGGTGGTAAGATATATGGTGCGCTAGGCCGTGCCTTCGACCGTCAGGGTATGGGAACATCGGTGAATGTATTGAGAAAGTGGAAGAACATGTGGTTCTCTGAAAGCGACCCGGGCGATGGCCATACACCACGTGCATGGGGATCGGGTATCAACGAAGAGTATGATAGCCGCTGGCTCTACAGCAGCGACTTCATCAAGTTGAAGAATGTTACCCTGGCATACAACTGGCACATGCCTAAAAAGGCATTTATCAGTAACGTCCGCCTCAGTGCCAGTGTAGAGAATGTATTCATGATTGATTCATATGATGGGGGATATTCACCAGAAAGCAACAACTCAACAAGCCGCATCTCAAGCTACGATTACGGAGCATATCCAATGGCAAGAACATTCAATTTTGGTGTAAATATTCAATTCTAAACAAGCAAAACGATTATGAAACTATATCAGTATATTATAATAGGTGTAGCAGCCCTGAGTCTCACAGCCTGTGATGATTTCCTCACGGTAACACCAAAGAATACGGAGACCACTGATAACTTCTATCAGACAGAAGCTCAGATGGACCAGGCTCTTACCGGACTTTACGGAACGCTGAAGCCTATACCTAAGTATCTCTTCGCCATGAGCGAACTTCGTTCAGACAATACCTGGGTGCTCACTGACAGCAAGCAGAACGACTATGCCGATGTCGCCACCTTTAATGCCAACGGTCTTCTTACCGACAACATCGTGTCGGGATGCTGGAGCGATTACTTCAAGATTGTATCCGCCGCCAACACCTTCCTCGACAAGATAGAGGAACTCGACTTCAACGACCAGAAGGTAAAGAAGCAGTATAAGGCAGAGGCACGCTGCATCAGAGCCCTGGCTTACTTCGACCTGGTCAGATTCTTTGGCAGAGTTCCTGCTCCTACCCATATCCTCACTACCAACCAATCGTTTGAATTGGGACAGAGCGAAGCGGTAGATGTATATAACAGCATCATCGTACCCGATTTGCAGTATGCGGTAGAAAACCTAGCAGAGACAGCTTCCGACTATCAGGGCAAGGCACACAACGAGCGCCTTACCCAGGTGGCAGCCAAGGGATTCCTGGGTAAAGTATATCTCACCATGGCAGGCTTCCCACTCAACGATACAGCCAAGAAAGCAGAGGCACAACAGCTCTTCAAGGAGGTTATCAATTATGCCACAGCCAAGAACAAGTATTGGATGGCTGACATGGACGCCTGGAACCAGAGCTGGCTGCACGAGAACGATAACAAGTATGCCATCTTCGAGATTCAGTATATCGCAGAAGCCGGACAGGGCAATCCGATGGTAACACTCACCGTACCTAGCAACCCAGGCACAGACTGGTGCGGCAACAACCTCGTGACTGGTACCCACGTTTATATAGAACGAGGACTCCAGCGCCACTTCATTGCCAAAGATGAAATTACGGGAGAATATATAGACAAACGTGCCGACGGAACCCTCAACCTCAAGGAGACTGTAGATGAAGACGGTAACATCGTAACCAGCAAAGGAAATACGTTCTATACAAAGTATTTCGAAAGCAAGGTGAAGCGTGCCAAGTTTGGAATGTCGGATATGGATGCCACTATCGTTGATCGCAGCTACTGGCCACAGAACTTCCAGCTACTCCGCATCGAAGACATCATGTTGCTTTATGCAGAGTGCGTGGGCAATACCATCGAAGGCAGAGAACTGGTGAACAAGATTCGTCGCCGCGCAGGACTTGCTGATCTGGACATCAACTTATCTGAAGAAGAATTCCAGAAGGCTGTGCAGGATGAGCGCAGATACGAACTTGCCGAAGAAGGCGTAAGATGGTTTGACCTGGTTCGCAGAAACGAGTATGTAGATACCATCAAACAGATGTTCTTCAACGATGATGATACTGAGAATGGCACCTACAGACAATATGCCAACCGTGTGAATGCCGACATGTATCTCTATCCTATCCCACAAAGTCAGATAGAAGTACGCAAGGGTCTATATATCCAGAACAAGGGATACTAATATGCCGCAAAATCATCTTAAATAAGAAGAATGACTGACTTTTACATGATAAGAATAACGGCTTTTCAATGAAAAAGGTGCCTTTCAAGGCATAGATGACATAACAAAAAAAATCATAAGATGAAGAAAATTATCTGCATTTTATTCGCAGCCATGAGTCTGATGCCAGTAGCTGCCAAGAAACAGCCAGCCGTGGTGATACTCACAGCAGGACAGTCGAACACCGATGGTAGAGTGATGAATACAGAACTTCCTGCCGAAATACAACAGCAGAAATACAAATACTGCCAGTGGAGTTTTGGCTCCAGCCGTCTGTCGGGTGAAGGAAAATTTGAGACTTTCTGGCCTCGAATCAACAATAAGAACAAGCCGGGACGCTGGGCTTACGACGCCATCGTATATTGGAACGTAGAAAAGAAACTGAAGAAGAATTTCTACGTCATCAAGGAGAGTCTGGGCGGCACAGCCATCGACACCCTCTGCACCAGCACCAGCAAGCAATACTGGAATGCTTCACCAGAATACCTTGCCAAAAACGTGGCTTCCGACAAGGGCGGAAAGAGCCTGATCAAGGCTTTCACCGAGAATATCGGTGCCTGCATCGACAACCAGCTGAGCCATCTGCCAGAGGGATACGACATCAAATTCATGCTCTGGCACCAGGGAGAAAGCGACCGCCATCAGGCAAAGAACTACTATCACAACCTGAAGCAGATGCTCACCTATATCCGCACCTATCTTGTAGAGAAAACAGGCAATAAGAAGTATGCCAACCTACCTATTATAATAGGTGGAATCTCACATAAGAGCAAGCAGTGGAGCCAAGGGGTGGAAGATGCGCAGCATCAACTTGCCCAGGAAGACAAGAATATCTATGTGGTAGATGTACCGAACGCCACTCTGCGCAGCGATGTTCTGCACTTCGACGCCAATGGTGCTCAGGAGTTGGGCAACAAGATGTTCCAGCTCATCGAGAAAAAGAAACTTCTCAAGTAAATATTGCAGCATTCTAGTAACACCGCATTTCACGGTGTCACTAGAATTTTTCTCTCCCAACAAGAAAAACACCTTTTCTTATACTCCTTACAAAAGAAACAGAAAAGGCATCCTCTGAAGAAGAAAAATCGATATACTACATTTTAAACCTTAGTTTTCATTGTTTAAAAAGCTCAAAAAGTACAAAAAGGCCAGTTTTTGTACAATCAGACACCATTTTGCTGAAAAATAACGCCTAAAAAAGCAAAATATAGCAGAATGATGCTTTTATTTTGAGT
>ERZ1023706.110-NODE-110-length-19071-cov-22.765461_pt1 | contig 19071 bp, 20 predicted proteins | sample MGYA00380351_ERZ1023706 | MGnify/ENA primary metagenome ERZ1023706 (study PRJEB33179, sample SAMN07449038) | human gut metagenome | biome: Human-gut; feature: Human associated habitat; material: Faeces | host: Homo sapiens | place: India:Kasaragod | collected...
CTTCAAAAAACAGTAATTAACTCAAAATTTATAATCTATATCATTACTACCTTGTCATTTGATTGCAAATATATTAAAAAGAAAAATAAATTCCAACTATTTTTCAATGAAAGTTATGAATGTTTAGCTGAAATCTTTCTGTTTAACAGATTTTTGCAAATCTAATGCTATTTTTGTGTTATAGCGGTCTGGTAATGCTGCATCAACCATCCTTTTTGTTGAGGAATAGTCATGTTGCTATTGTCCAGAATCAAGGCATCATCAGCTTTCTTGAGAGGGGATACCTCTCTATGGGTATCAATATAATCTCGTTCTTCTACATTTTTAAGGATGGCGTCAAAGTCGGCTGCCATTCCTTTTGCTTTCAGTTCATCATAGCGGCGCTGTGCTCTAACCTGTGAACTGGCAGTAACGAAAACTTTCAGTTCGGCATGAGGGAACACCGTAGTGCCGATGTCTCTACCATCCATTACGATGCCTTTGGCTTCTCCCATTTTTTGCTGTTGTGCTACCAAGGCTTTTCTGACGAAAGGTATTGCGGCAATAGGACTGACATGGTTGGATACTTCCAAAGTTCTGATTTCTTTTTCTACCAATTCGCCGTTGAGATAGCAGTCTGGAGTTTGTGTGTCAGGATTCAGTTTAAAAGAAATATGGATGTTTGGCATTTCTTTTTCTAAGTTGTCTGTATCTACACTTCCATCTTCCAGGAAGAGATGATGACGCATGGCATAGAGAGCCACCGAACGATACATCGCTCCTGTATCAACATATATGTAACCTATTTCTTTAGCAAGGTCTTTTGCCATCGTACTCTTACCACAAGAAGAGTAACCATCTATAGCTATAGTAATTTTCTTCATTTTATTGGATATTTATGATATTGTTTTGAATTATAATCTTATAATGTATATGCTAAATTGGCAATGATGCTGCTACTGCTGACGTGATATTTTCCGTAAGCAATATTCAGATGAAAACGGTTGAGATTGATACCCCCTCCAAAGGAAAGTCCTGCTCCATGACTACTGCCTTTCTCCTCAGAGTTGCTGGCTATTTTCATCTCTTTTGCTCTTCTGAAATTATAGCCTCCGCCGATCCATATCTGATCAGAAAGTAAAAGTTCAGCTCCGATTACGGCATGGTAGATAAAACTCTTCTCCCAATTGTTGAGATTAACCAAAGTAGCAGAGACCCTTAATGGGGTGTTCGTAAAGCGTTTGCTGACTCCCACTTGTAAATCAATCGGCATTTTGTCATACTCATCCTGATATGCTTTTATCTGTCCGCCCAAATTCTTGGCAGTAGCAGAAATGGACCATTCGTGCTCGGGATCATAATAATTGATACCGAGATCAACACCCACTCCAATAGAATTGTAGTCGCCAATATATGAAGTGATGAATTTGGCAGCAATACCACCAGCAATTTTATCGCTCAACATATATGAAAAGTAACCGGCTATGGTAATGTCCTTGGCAGAAAAATCGCCTAAGATGTTATTGTTGGCATCGGTTTCCTTCATGTTACCATAATCCATGTATTGGGCAGAAACCGCCCAGGATGCTTTTTCCTTGATGACACGATTAAAAGAGGCAGAAGCAGTATTGACTCCTGACATATAATTCATATAATTGAGGTTAATGGTCTTGTCGCTTACCGATGAAAGTAAGGCAGGATTTTGGAATATGAGAGCTTCGTCATCTTCTATTAAGGTGACGTTATCTCCACCAAGTGCAGCAGCATGAGCACTAACAGGTAGGCGGAGGAAATTATATCCCGTTTGGCTCTCTTGTGCGAGTAATTTTGATGCAAAAAGCGTCAAGAGAGCGAAAAAAACTATTTTTTTCATTTAAATTCTCTAATTATTTTGCAAAGATACACTTTTTTTCAATAATAAGACGTAAATTTGCATTGATTTCGTTTAATATAACGATTGTACACTTCATTTATTGTAGAAGATTCTGCAAAAGAGGAGATTTAAAAGTGGAAATAAAGAAGACTAATAGTGCACGACTGGATAATAAGCGGGGAACTTTTTTCTTGCTGGGTATGATTATGACTTTATCTTTCGTATTTGTAGGCTTGCAATATCAAAATCATGCTTCAGATTCCGATCTTGACTCTGATGATCTGGAAGAGTTAGCACAGGATTTGGAGATGAATATGCCTGCAGAACAAAAGGATATGGTATCGGCAGAAGCTCCTTCTGCGCCCGTCTCTAAATCCATTACGCAAGAGGTGAAATCTGCAGAGAAAACAGAAACTGCTCCTCAAAAAATCAGCAGTACTACAAGTGAACTGGTGATTGGTGATGGGGAAGGGGAAGTGGATGGCTCTGATATTAAAGAGGCTGTGCCTGAAAATGTGGTAGATAAATCCAATTCTGCTGCATTGGCTGAGGCTCCAATCAATTTTACGGTTGTACAGAAAATACCGCAATTTCCTGGAGGATGGTCTGTTTTTATGCAATGGCTTACAAAAAACTTAAAATATCCTCATTCTGCACAACAGAATAAAATACAGGGAACGGTAGTTGTGTCTTTTATCGTCAACAAGGATGGTAGTGTGGCCAATCTGAAAGTGAGTAAGTCGGCAAATCCTATCTTGGATAATGAGGCTATGCGTGTGCTGAAAATGATGCCGAAATGGAAACCTGGAATGGATAAGAACAAGGTTTGTCGTACTATGATTGCCATTCCTGTGGTATTTCAATTGTAACGTGAATCTTAAAAAATATGTTCGATTAATTAATAATAAATTTAATATATAATGAAGACAGCTGATGAAATTTTGAAGATGGTTAATGAGTTCTTGGACCATTTGTCATACGACAGAAAACCTGAGTCTCTTTACGAACCGATTAAATATGTCCTCTCAATGGGAGGAAAACGTATTCGCCCTACGTTAATGCTTTTGGCTTATAATCTCTATAAGGAAAATCCGGAAGACATCCTCATGAATGCCTGCGCTTTGGAGACCTATCATAATTATACTTTGTTGCATGATGATTTGATGGATAATGCCGATATGCGTCGTGGTCATTTGACGGTCCATAAAAAATGGAATGATAATACCGCCATCTTGTCTGGTGACTCTATGTTGGTTCTCGCCTTTCAACGTATGATGCAGTGTGATGCAAAACATTTAAAAGACATCTTGGATCTCTTTACGGTTACTGCATTGGAAATTGGTGAAGGTCAGCAATATGATATGGAGTTTGAAACTCGCAATGACGTAAAGGAAGAAGAATATATAGAGATGATTCGTCTCAAGACGAGTGTTCTCTTGGCTTGTGCTTTGAAAATAGGTGCAATATTGGCAGACGCAAGTGCTGAGGATGCAGAAAATCTCTATAAGTTTGGAGAACAAATTGGTTTGGCATTCCAGTTGCAGGATGATTATCTCGATGTTTATGGTGATTCCAAGGTCTTTGGTAAAGAAATAGGAGGTGACATCACTTCTAATAAAAAAACTTATATGCTCATTAATGCCTTCAACAAGGCCAATGATGCGCAGCGTGAGGAATTAACCCGTTGGGTTAGTGCTCGTGATTTTGACAGAAATGAGAAGGTAGATGCTGTGACTCGTCTTTATAATGAGATAGGTATCGATCAATTGGCGCAAGATAAGATTGCTTATTATTTCGCGCAAAGTAAGAAATTCCTTGACGCTGTCAATGTACCTGAAGAGAAAAAAGAGGAATTGCGCAAGTATGCTCAAAAAATGATGAAACGCCAATATTAACAGGTGTTCGTCGGATTGTTTGTATTGAAAGTAACTTTTTAAAATAGTAGAGGAGATATTCAAGTGCCATATAGGAGACTGCCAAAAACTGATACTGCAAGGCTGAAAGCATTGAAAACGCTTTTGGACAATAATGATACTTATACGGTTAGGGAACGCTTTATAGATTGGAAGACAATCAATAAAGCGCAACCTGCGTATGATAAATTGTTGACTGCTTCAGAGCAGTATAAGGTCAACTTGAAGGCTCAGACCAGATTTACGGGGAAGATAGATAAATTGCAGAAAAATGCGATGATGTATTTAAGCCATTTCCTGCAAGTCTTATTTTTAGCTGTGGAACGTGGCGAAATCAAACGAAGCTGTCTTACTCTGTATGGACTTGACGAGGAAGCATCTGCTGTTCCTCATCTCAAAACGATAGATGGACTTTTGGACTGGGGACAGAAAATTATTGCTGGTGAGAAAGCCAGACTCAAACAAGGAGGAAGACCGATTTATAATCCTACTATAGGCATGGTCTCTACCCATTATGATATTTATTGTGAGGCCATTGAAAGGCAACGCATTTTGCAGGATCGGGTGAATGATTCTATAGAAAAACTCAGGTTGTTGAGACCTGCGGTCGATGAGGTGATTTTGGATTTATGGAATCAGATAGAACATCATTTTGTGAATGAACCACCTGAAACCCGTTTTAATCATTGTCGTGAATATGGCATCGTATATTATTATCGGCGCCATGAACCGCATATTTATTAATATGGATTTCTTATATAATGATTGATGTATATGAAAATAGTAGATACACATACTCATCTTGATGGTGAGGAGTTTGATGAAGATCGCTCAGAAGTTATTCTGCGTGCAAAGGAGGCTGGTGTCGGCATGGTGTTTCTCCCTGCTATTGATGTGAAGACATCAGAAGCAGTATTGAAGTTAAGTCATGAATATCCTGGCTATGCATATCCTATGGTAGGACTTCATCCAGAGGAAGTGAAAGCCGATTGGAAAGAACAATTGAAAAAAATAGAGGCTATTTTGGATGAGCATCTTACAGCTGTGGATGGTTTGAATGGGATTAAGTATAAAAGCGATTACATTGCAATCGGGGAAATCGGACTTGATTTCTATTGGAGCCGTGAGTTTGAAAAAGAACAGCTTGAGGCTTTCGAGAAACAAGTTGAGTGGTCTTACGAGACGGGGCTTCCTCTGATGATACATTGTCGTAAAGCTCAGAATGAAATGTTGCATATATTACGTAAATGGAAAGATAAACTGCCAGGTGGAGTCTTTCACTGTTTTACAGGCAACCAGCAGGAGGCTAAAGAATTATTAGAGTATGATAATTTTGTGCTTGGTATTGGTGGCGTGTCAACATTCAAGAGCAGTCATTTGCGTGAAGACCTTCCCGCAGCAGTACCTCTGGAAAGAATCGTTTTAGAGACAGATAGTCCTTATATGGCTCCTGTTCCATATCGTGGTAAGCGTAATGAAAGTGCCTTTGTAGTACAAGTCATGAAGACCTTGGCAACTGCTTATGGTGTCAGTGAAGAAGAGGTTGCAAAGGTGACTAATCAGAACGTAGAACGTGTTTTTGGTGTAAAAACGGGACAATTTTCTTAAAGAAATATAAAAAGAATAGTTATTTATGGTATTTTGCCCGAAAAGCGATAATTTTGCAGTCCGAATTGCGATGCTATGTTTATCATGGTATTGTTTGATTTGGTATTCAATAGCGTCTTTGACGGCAGATGAAGGAAAGGTGCTCGAGTGGCTGAAGAGGCACGCCTGGAAAGCGTGTAACCGGCAAAACCGGTTCGGGGGTTCGAATCCCCCTCTTTCCGCTGTATCTTATTTTAAATAATATGAAGAAATATACATTTATTGCGCGTTTCGCAATATTGATATTTATGATAACTTCTTCTTTACCGATATTGGCACAAGAAGAGTCGATGGGATTCCATCAAGCACTTAAGACTAAGTTTATTGAGGGAAATGCAGGCTTTATGTCGCTTGTTGCCATAGCTTTAATTATTGGCTTGGCTTTCTGCATAGAGCGAATTGTCTATCTGAGTCTTTCTGAAATTAACGCTAAGCAGTTGATGGCTGATCTTGATGTGAAAGTTGCTGCGGGTGATATTGAAGGCGCAAAAGAATTGTGTCGTAATACCCGTGGACCTGTTGCCTCTATCTGTTATCAGGGTCTGCTGCGCATCAAGGATACGATGGGTGATATAGAGCGTTCGGTTTCAAGTTATGGCTCTGTGCAGGTTGCTAATTTGGAAAAAGGATGTTCGTGGATTACCCTTTTCATTGCAATGGCTCCTTCTTTAGGCTTTTTAGGTACCGTCATTGGTATGGTTATGGCTTTTGATCAAATTCAGCAAGCAGGAGATATTAGTCCTACGATTGTGGCTTCTGGTATGAAAGTCGCTTTGTTGACAACTATTTTTGGTATCATAGTTGCTCTGATTTTACAGGTCTTCTATAATTATATCTTGTCTAAGATCGAACATATCACCAGCCAGATGGAGGAATCTGCGATTTCTCTGATGGATATTATAGCAAAGTATAAAGATGAAAATTAGTAATATTAAGAAATGGTCAACAGAAAAGTTGTCACAGTCCATATTCTATGTGTTGGTAGGTTTTGCTGTGATTACTTTTTTCCTGTTCTTCTTTGTAGGATATGATATGCCTTTCGAGGAGAACCCGGATTTTAATGCTCCATTTTTTACTAATCTTTTATTGGTTACCATGTGGATATTTTTCCTCTTAGCCTTATGTCTGGCAATATATTCATTTGTCAGGGCAGGTAAAAGAAAGTCCAAGGGTGAGATGAAGATGAATGGTATTCCTGCAGGGAATATTGTTTGGATGACATGGGGAGGAACTTTGGCATTGTTGGTTTTAACGTTCGTCTTGGGTTCCTCAGGAATGATTTTGATTAATGGACAGGCTTTTACTGATTGGTTGTGGCTTAAATTATCAGATATGTTTATATGGTCTTCTGCCACATTGTTATTGTGTGCTATAGGAGCAGTTTTATTTGGTGCTACACGTTATATCAGAAAAGACCGTAAAAGATTTAAAAAGTAATTATGTTTGTTAGACGAAATAAAAGGCAAGTTCCTGGAGTGAACACCGCTTCAACAGCAGATATTTCTTTTATGTTGCTGATATTCTTTCTTGTCACGACTTCAATGGATGTTGACAAGGGACTTTTTCGTCTATTACCTTCTCCTGAACCTCAGAAACAGTTGAAGACTGAAACGATAGTAGATAAGAAAACTTTGATGGCTTTGCGTGTTACTGCCGATCATCGTTTGCTCTTGAATGATAAGCCTATTGAGGTTTCTCGACTGAAAGGTGAAATCATTCAGTTTGTCAATCGTTTAGGCAATCGTCATCTCATCTCTATAGAGAGCGACAGAGAGGCAGATTATGACTTGTACTTTCAAATGCAAAACCAAATCATGATGGCGTATAATGAACTACGCAATCAATATTCTATGAAGCATTTTGGAAAGGCATTTGATGCCCTGAGCTCCTCTCAAAAGGAGAGCGTTAGAAAGAACTGCCAGCAGCGCGTGACGGAGTCTTATGCGAATGCATCAGTTGGTTCTGATAAGCGAGTAGATGCAATGGCAGAAGAGCAAGAGCATTCTGAAGAGAAAGGAGGCAAGCAATGAGTATGGGTTTTAAAAGACGTTCTCATGAAGTTCCTGGCTTGAATACGTCTTCATTGCCGGATTTGATATTTACCGTGCTTTTTTTCTTCATGATAGTTACTCACATGAGGCATGAAACGGTTAAGGTCAAGTTTCAAGTACCACAGGGAAAGGAACTGACAAGATTAACCAAGAAATCTGCTGTTACTTATCTTTATATAGGAAGACCTATTTCTGCTGCTACTCAGCCTCAGAATGATTCTGCTTGTGTTCAGATGAATGATAAGTTAATAACTCCTTCTGAAATCTCTGATTATATGAGTGCAGAGAAAAAGCGAATGAGTCCTGAAGACTTGCAGGCAATGGTCGTTTCAATCAAAGCGGATAAGTATTCTAAAATGGGGGTTGTTATTGACGTTAAGCAAGCTTTACGCCAATCAAAAGCCCTTAGAATCAATTATTCTGCTGTAGATAATGGAAAATAATTAAAAATTATAATTAAAGTTGCATAAAAAGTTGCGAATATTAAATTTTAGTAGTAACTTTGCACTCAAACTATTATAATTATGTCAAAACAAGTATTAGATTCATTAGACAGAAAGATTCTGAAGTTAATTTCTCAGGATGCACGTATTCCATTTTTGGAGGTTGCACGAGCTTGTAATGTAAGTGGTGCAGCCATTCATCAGCGTGTTGCTAAATTGACAAACCTTGGAATTATCAAAGGCTCTCAGTTTATTATAGATCCAGAGAAGATAGGTTACGAGACCTGCGCATACGTGGGATTGTATTTGAAAAATCCGGAGAATTTCGACAAGGTTGTTGCTGAGTTGAGAAAGATTCCAGAAGTGGTGGAATGTCATTATACGACTGGTGGCATGGATATGTTCATCAAGATATATGCTTCCAATAATCATCATCTTCTGGAAATTATTCATGATAAGCTCCAGCCTTTAGGCTTGTCCAGAAGCGAGACCATCATTTCCTTTAATGCTGCGATAAATCGTCAGTTGCCTTTAGCGGAAATTGAGAATCAAGTAGTAGAGGATGAAGATGTGGAAGATGAAATTATCAACTAATCTATATTATAATAAAAGCAGCATGTCATTTGTGAAATTGATATGCTATTAAAATAAAAAAGCCAGTTCCTAAAGAACTGGCTTTTTATATATTCTCTAATATATATTGTATAAGTAAAAGATGATTCTTAGCGTTTCACAACGCCCTTTGTTTTAATTCTGATGCAAAGATACATGAAACTTGCATTTTATGGGGGTAATTTCTGTTTTTATGATGTGTAATTATTGTTTTATACGTAGAAAAACTAATTATTACCTCAAAATATGCTATTTTTATACCTTCTTTCTGAATCTTTATGAAAGAGATACTGAAAACTTCGTAATTTCCTGATAATCTGAGGGTGTTAAGGCTTGTTCAAAATCATTACCGAATAATTGTTGAGTTTTATGGTGTGATATTAAAATTTTAACACGCATAATTCGCTAATTTACAATATTTTTCGTATTTTTGCAGTATGATTTTGTATCTCTTACATAGAGATCGGAAAAATGAATAGGATATAACTATAAATATGGCTTTCATATAAGCAGGGCGTATGACATACAATTTGCTTAACTCGGGCTTACATGCATCATGTATGCAGAAGGCTGAAAGACATAAAAGTATTGAAGATTAGTGGAAGTTAGTCTATTGATTTTTCAATGCTGTGATACATTTCACAAAACCAATAATCCGGGAAGAGAAATCTTTTCAGGAGAAACCGAGGTATGTCATGCGGCCAAACGCATTTAATATTTGGTCGCTCCTTTCACTCTTCATTCTTCACTCTTCATTCTTCACTAAAAAATATGTGGTTTATAGTCAATACAAACAAATTTCAAGAACAAAAAACGAAAGAGTTTCTTGAAAATACATATTCTGGCATAGTGAAGTTAGTCTATCTGCCAAAATGCCGGATGAAGTATGTCGATACTAAGGGAGAAGAGCGTTTCCGTTTTCGTCCACTGATATGTGGATTGCTGTTCATCAAGGCTGACAGCGTAAAAGCTTTGAAGAGAATATTGACATATTGGGGCTATTTTGTCTATGAAGATACAGTCCGAAATTTGGAAACAGGCGAACTACAGAAAAAGAAGCTTGTCTCAACTGCACATCTTCTTTGTAAGGATGTCAAGGACTTAAACCTGGACGCTGTTATAAAAAATGCCACGATTCCAGATGAAGACATGGAACATTTTATCTATTTCTGCGATAAAATGGCAGATGGCATAGAGGGACTGAGTATTGTTGATAAGCGATATGATGACCTCATTTTGGAAAATGATACCATCCGCATATTTAGTGGACCTTTGAAAGGTTGGGTTGGCGTCGTCAAACAAATCAAGAGAAAAGGCAAGAAAGACCGTCATCTTTTTGTGCGCTTTGGTAATAACCACTGCCTCAATGTATCCAATATCCGTCAATACGATATGCAGATAGAGCATGAGGCAACAAAGGGTCCAAAAGCAGAAGCCGTGGGCGTGTGGCGCGCCATCGATCAGATGATAGGCTATCTTCAGGCAAAACAGCCTTCCGAGAATGCTTATGAAACATTGCACAATCTTTTTTTGGATTATCAAAAGAGATTGACTGTCTATCGCAATCGGAGAATGACGGATAGGGCATACAATAACAAGAAAGAAGAGAAAACTGTTGACCAGCAGCAAAAAGTTTTGGACCAGATAGACAAAAGAATGCGAAATAACTTTCGTATCCTTTCCAAGAACTTTCCGACAGGTGAAATCGCCCTTGGGGAGTGCTTGGAAGAACTGATTCCTGATGCCAAATTACGTCCCTTTCTTACACCAACTTCTGGAGAAATCATCCCAGAAGGACAAAATTTTACGGTTTTGTGTCATAATGGAATCACAGAACTTATTCTTCGCTGTAATCTTCGAGATGTTTTCCTGGATAAAGATAATGAGTCAGATAAAAACACCACGGTATTCGATGAGGACTATGAGTATGATGCCCATTTTGCACTGGTGAATACAGATGGTGGTAAGGTAAAGGCTATCTGTTCATGGGGAGGATTCTATGACTATTACGCTTCTCAAAGTGAGGATGAACGAGAAAAATTCCACACCAACTTGGAGGCGAAGAAATATCCTCGTTTATTATACCTGCTCACACAAAGCGAGTATAAGTTTGAAAAAGTCAATGGCATAGGTGGCTTTTCGATAGAAACAGACATCGTTTACACAGAAGATATGGAAGAGTTGGGAAGAAGAGCAAATGAATTCTTCACTCTTCGTTCCTCACTCTTCACTCAACTCACGGCGGCAGCCGTTGAGATATGGAAAGGAACACGTCTTTTGGTTTGGCGACAATTGTTGCAGCGTTATGTACTGCTTCATAAGGTGCCAGTAATAGACCAAGTTCCGTATGATTCTAAATGATAAAAATTAACACAACTCTTCTATCCATCCGAAAACATCATGAGCATCCAGGCAAGGACATTCCTTCGGCGTAGTGCAGTCCCTCAAACCCTGAGAGACGAAGTAGTGGATGAACTTGAAAATCAGCTATAGCGCCCCTGCGGTCCCATCCCGCACCACCATTTTATAAGTATTCACCCCTGCGGGTTCATCTCCGCACAACCATTTATAAGTATTCACCCCTGCGGGTTCATCCCCGCTAAAACAATTTTGGCGAGGGCTCTGATGCCCCGCCAACCTTAAAGCGCAGCGGTTAAGAGCGACAGGAGGAGCGGTTACATCCCTTGTCCCCTGAGGGGAAAAGGGCTTGGGAAAAGCGGTGGAGCCCTCCTTATGAAGGAGGGACGGGGTGGTTGGGAAAAATCTCCTTAATAGCATAGAAGTTACATCCCTTGCCCTTTTGGAAAGGGCGAGGGCTTGGGAGTGGGTTAAGGACCCCCTCTTCGTAAGAGGGGGACAGGGGAGTCGAAAGAATTTCTCATAATTCCTTGGTAATTACGAAATATAATCTTACTTTTGTCGCTATATTAGCAATAAAAATGTATGATCATGGCAAACGACAATAATATACAGCCAGAGGCTGATGATTCACAGATAGTACTTTATCAACCAGATGAGAGTATTTCCCTTCATGTAAAAATAGATGGAGCTTTCAAAACTGTGTGGCTTTCTTTAGACCAAATGGCAGAGCTATTTGGACGTGATAGGAGTGTTATAGGTAAGCATGTGCGAACTATATTTAAAGAAGGAGAATTGCAGAAAGATTCAGTTTGGGCAAAATTTGCCTACACTGCCTCAGACGGCAAAACATATCAGGTTGATTATTATAATCTAGATGTTATAATATCTGTTGGTTATAGGGTAAAGTCTATAAAAGGTACAAGATTCCGTATTTGGGCTACATCTATTTTGCGCCAATACCTTCTTCAAGGTTATTCCGTAAATCGTCACTTGATAGCCCTACAGGAGAATATGGATAAACGTATGACCCATATTGAAGATGTCCAAGCTAAGCAGCAACAGCAGCTCGACTTCTTCATTCGAACCTCAACCCCTCCAGCAGAGATGGTCTTCTTTGAAGGTGATTTCTATACAGCAAGAGTAGCTTTAGAGAATTTAATTCGTACCGCAAACCATCGAGTAATCATCATAGATGGCTATGTTTCATCGTTAACCCTAAGTGTACTTGATGTTCGTAAGCCAAATGTAGCAGCCACAATTTACACAGTAGGTGTAGGACAAGGAATGCAACGCTTGATGGAGGAACATGACCGTCTCTTCCCCAACAATCATATAGACATCAGAAAATGGAGTAACGAGTCTCATGATCGTTGGCTTATCATAGATGACAGCCTCTATCACTGTGGTCATTCATTAAATGCCAATGGTGGGCACAAGATATCTGCTATAACACTGATGGGAACAACTCCAGATGTAATCCTGTCAAAAGTCGAATAGCAACTAAGTCTCCCTGCGGTCCCATCCCGCACCACCATTTTATAAGTATTCACCCCTGCGGGTTCATCCCCGCTAAAACAATCCTGGCGAGGGCTCTGATGCCCCGCCAACCTTATAGCGCAGCGGTTAAGAGCGACGTTTCTGTCCCCTACAAGGGGAACCGAAGGGGTCGTAAAGACTATTGAAAGGAGCGGTTACATCCCTTGCCCTTTTGGAAAGGGCGAGGGCTTGGGAGTGGGTTAAGGCCCCCCTCTTCGCAAGAGGGGGACAGGGGAGTCGAAAAAATACAATAATTAATAAGGAGATTACGTTATGAATATAGAAGAAAAAAAAGCAGATTTTATGCGTCGCTTCAAGGCTTCTAGGGAGCGAAAGGCAGAATAACATAGCACAAATGGAAAAGCGAATGCGTGATGACTATCGTCGCAGAACCGGTAAGGAAGCAGAATCTTTTTGTGTGTTGTAAGAATGAAAAAATTAGATTTAGTCAAGATTAATAGTTGTGCACCATATGCAGTGAAAGAAGATACGCAAGAAGGTGCATATACTTTTATCGCAGATTCAGGAGCTGAGTTTTCAATCGGCTTTATGCCTGATGATTTGATTCGATCCGATGAGTCCTACGAATGTATCATAGGTAATCTCAACGGTGTGAAATCACCTCGTGATAAAAATGTCAAAGCTACAGTCATAGCAATTGTAGAGGAATTCTTCAATGTCAATAAGGCGACGATGTTATTTTTATGCTCTACAAGTGACGGCAAGCAATTGATGAGAGGAAGGTTGTTCAAGAATAGGTTCGATACATATAAGTATCGTAATCGTTTTACAATGGTGACATCTACTTTGTTAGATGAGTATGGAATAGACAATAGTACTATTGCATGTGATGCTCTCAATGCGCTATAATACGAATAAATAACATTCTTTATTTAAGTTTTTATAGAAAAAATAAATAGACGTGGTAGAATATAAAACATCAAAAGGAAAGTTTGTATGTTTGGAAGGTTTGCATAGACCTTTCAATATACCATTATGCCAACTAGTATGGGTATGTAAGTTTATTGTTTCTTTATGGAAGGATGAACAGCTAACGTGTATGCCTTCTGAAATCAATTATCGATTTTTTAAATCTCATTTAAAAGATTTGCATCATAAAATGAAATCTGAGAAGAAAATAGAAGGGGTTATTCAAAAAGATAATGCAGATTTGATATATGAAAGGATCAAAAAACTCAATATTAAAGAGTTAAAAGAACTTATCTCTAAGGTACTTTTATCTCGTAAAGAGAAAGTTGACAGAAAAATCTATAGTGCATATAAAAATACGTCGTATTACATAACATTGGCTAAAAAGTTGGATTTGATAAATGAAAGATATTATCCTTCCGAACGGGCAAAATCATTAGCACGCCATAAGACTACGTTTTTTTATTTAGATTCTTTTCAAAAAGATTTGATTTTTCGGATTTTGGTAGAGAAAGATAAAGATATGCTCATTCCTTTAATTATATCTCTTCCATTTGAGCAAAATGAAAAAGCGCCAAGAATCTATTTAAAGTATATTGAGAAATGTTGTGATGTAACGTTCTTTAAGTATATCACCAAAAGTCAGACTTCTAATTATGATAAAGTTAGACTTAGTTGGATAAAGCAATTAGGTGCTGTATCAAAGCGGGGCTATCTTTTAAAGAAATATGAATGGCTTAAAAATGAAGAAGCTTTCGCTGAACACAATGAAAACGAAAGGAAATTTTTAAAGCAAATTGTACGTAATGAAGAGAAAATGAACAAAGCTTTTAAGCAATTTGAACGCTCGTATCATACTTTGGTTTCGGAGGGGAAGCATGATGCTCTTTTCGTTAATTTGTATGATATTATGTCATTGATGCATTGCTCATATAATACATTGAATAATATAATAGCTCAGTATTATGAGCATAAAAAAGAAGAAAAAATAGTACTATTTACAAATTTAGTACAGTCAATTGATAAAAGACGAAGATTTTTTGTTAAAAAGCAAGTGCCTGTATTGAAAATTAAAATTATGTAATATGATTGATAGTTCGAAATTATGGACAAAACTCCCTCCTAAAGCAGATAATATTGAGGGAATAAGACAAGATCTTAAAGCAGGTCTTGTTCCAAATTTGCCTTATTTTATTATAGACAATAAGGAAGCAAAAGAGAAGATTTCTAAAGATATTTTAAATATAGATACTCAGTTTTCTTTGGCTTATATTATTGCAAATTATGGTAATGGTAAGACAAATCTACTTCGCTATTTAGAGTATTTCTTTAATGCAGTGAATAGCGATAGAAATATAATTGTTGCTTACTGGCGTGCAGATGTCGATAAGTATGATTTGATCTTGTTCTTACTATATATTATTCAGATTAGATTTAAAAAACAACTCATTTCTGCAATACAGGATCTCTCTATAGACGACCTTGATGATGCCGCTATAAAATATGAAGATGCTTTTGGTGCTATAGAAGAATATGTTAGTTGTATAAAAAGCAATAAAGGAGATGCTGATAAATTAGCAGATTTGGTTGATTTAGGTACAGGAAGAAAATATACAAAAGGGGCTTTTGGTAAGTATCATTTACCCCAATTAACAGATTATAATAGACGTGAAGTATTAGTTTTCTTCTTGAATATTATTGCCAAAAGTGGTAAATATATCATCTTTGCAATAGATGAATTGGAAAAAATTCATGAAAAATCTAAGGCAAGATTTAATTCTTTTCTGACTTCTTATCGAGAACTGATTGATTTGAAAAGCTATATCAATGGTCATTGTCTTATCACAGCTGCTACAGATGCGAGTGATGAAAATGCTCTTGCAAGTTTGAACCCTGCATTTCTGCGTAGAATTAAAACTTTTGTTTCGCGGTTAACTGCAATAGAGGGAAAAGAGGGCATAAGTGAGTTGGTTCATTATTTAAATGATTTGCTAAAAACTGGTAAATCCGCCGAAGAAGTGGACAAAATTATAAATATACTTGCAAAAAGTACTTCTTCAAATAACAATTTAATTGTAAAAAATGCATGTGAGAACCTGATGGACTCTCAAGTGAAAACTTGGGAAGAACTGTTGGATGAATATAGCTTAAGAGATATCTATAAAGAAGAATATGAAAAGCTGAAATTGAATGGTGCTTTTGAGGGGATATATACAAAGTTCTTTGATTCTCTAAGCAGATATGTTAAGGTTACGTCTGATTTGGAATTAGAAGAGGTAAAAGCATCCGAACGTGTTTTGGTGAGGAATGAACAACAAGAGGTCTTGGTCTTTTTGTTCTCTGATGATTTTGAAAGTAATAAAAATAGACTTGATAACATTTCTTCAACTTATCCTGCTTGTTCAATAAGGATATTCCGTCCTCTTTCGGCAGATGCCTCATTTGATATAGAACCTGAAAAAAAAGTAAAAGAAATTGTTACATACAACCCAGAAGAGTTGATGACTCTGTTTGATATGTTCTATGATAACTATACTGAGTATGGTGAGAAAGTTCAAAATGTGATCCATACTTATTCAAACAACGTATTTTAGGTTATGTTTAAAAGAATTCGAAAGAATAAATTTACTAACTTTAGTATTCTAATAGAAGATTTGTTGAGTCCTTTTTGGGATTTAGGAAAAGTCTTATTAGGTGAATCAAAAATATTGGAAATTTTTGCGCCTGAAATACTAAAGGATTCTAAAGAGGTATTCGATAATCAAGAACAGCGAGAAGAGACAGATGAGATAAAAGATAAGAAAGATGCAATTATTTCACAGGGCTTTAATGATTATGTGGTAGAAATAACAAATAGTATAATAGATAAAAAATCTTTGGATCATCGAGGTTTAGATTTCCCTATATTGTTGATTTTTAGAGATCCGATAAATGACTCGTTGTTCTACATTTCAGATAGTGAAAAAGATAAGCCAGAGGATGAGAAACAATTGGATTCATATGTAAAAAGTCGAAAGCTGATTTCTTCTTTTTTGCAAAAGACAGAAAACGAAGATTTAAAAAATATGGACAAGGTTGATACACCTCCTTTATACTCAAATGTTCTTGATTGTGGAAAATCTTCGATTATAGAGATGCCACTAATTTCTATGTCCTATTTAAATACTGAACTATTTGGTGGCTTTGAATCGGAATGTGTTGATTTATTGTGGATTAATCAAAAACGAATTCGTAAGTTTTATGAAGAAAATTTTCCATCATCCTTCCAAAATATTAGAGTCTTACATAATGAACAATATGTTAAAGGGGTATTAGTCGGTGATTATCTTTTTCCTGCTTTTCCTTTATTAAAGGACTCGCTTCTAAAGCACGATAAGATATTTGATTATGTTTGGCTCTGCTTAAAACATAAAGTTGTTTGTGATATCTCTCATGAAGAGAAGAAAGGGTTTTATAATGGAAAGGAACTATTACAATCTTTCATGAAGTCATGTAAAAAAGATGATTTTACAAAGGAATTGTCTAATTTGCAAGATAATTTATTTATAGCTAAAGAGGACATGTCAGAAGAGGGACAACAATATTTTGACAAAATGCTAAAGATTCAGGAACTTGATAAATTGGAAACTTATAAGTTTTATATAGATGAGCCCCAAACTGAAAACAAAAATGTGTTTGGAATTTATCAAAATGTCAAGTTAGATGAGGATTATCATTTGAAATTCCTTTTCGAAAATACGGGTGATAAATTAGCAGATAAAAAAATAAAATCATTTAAAAAAGATGCTGTTTGGGTTTTTAAGCCAAAAATAGCTCAGTTCTTCATAAGTGATTTCTATGAACAATTACTTTATTCTTCTTTAGAAGAATTGAAGAAATCTCAAGCAATAGAAGATTATTTGAAAAATTACTTTGCAGAATATTCTGCTGGTGGTAAATGTGAAATCGATGCAATTGTTAAAACAAAAGATAAAATATTCTTTGTGGAAGCAAAAACAACTCTTACATTAAATCTCATAAATAAGTATATATCAAAGTGCCAAAAAATCATTAGGGACTTTGATGAAATAAAAGATCATATTGGTTTTCTTATAGTTGGGTATTTTAGTCATTCTGAACTTAATGTTTTGAAAAAAACTGTCCATCATGATGAAATTCCAGAAGGCTATAATGAAGAGCGTGATGGATTGTTCAATACACCTTATTATTTTGAAGTTCCAATTGGTGAGAACCTTGATCATAAGTTGACATGTTTTACGGAGTTATCCTATAGTAAGTTAGAGTCAACTCTCAAAAGTGTTTTTAAGTAATGAAACTACCAGTAACAAGATATTATGGCTCCAAAAGGCGAGTAGTAGAGGCAATTTGGAATGCTCTTAATGAATCTGCAGAATTGAAGTTTGATTCTTTCTTAGATTTATTTGGAGGTACAGGAATAGTATCATATTATATGTTGTCGAAAGGTAAGCATGTATGTTACAATGATCTCTTTTCCTTTAATTGCGAAAATGCAAAAGCATTGTTGGCAACACCTAAAAATACATTCAGCATAGAAGATGCTTTGTCTTTATTGAATCGTTATGACTCTGTTCAATATGCTGATGTCATAGAGCGAAATTATCATGATATATATTATTTGGATGAAGAAAATCGAATAATAGATACGGTTGTTCAAAATATACAATATTTACCTTATGAAAAAAGAGCATGTGCATATTACATTCTAAATCAAACCTGTTTGATTAAAAGGCCGTTTAATATATTTCATAGGCGAAATTTGAATCTTCGACTAAACCACCAACATTCTTCTTTTGGAAATTATGTGACTTGGGAGAAGGGTTTTGAACAATTGTTTACTCAGTTTACTGAGGAACTAAATACTTTCCAATTTGAAAATCCTCATGATATTTCGATAAGTAATACAGATGCGTTAGCATGTGATTTAAACTATGATTTAGTTTACATAGACCCACCTTATTTTAATGATGGTACTCCGATTAGCTATCATTCACGCTATCACTTTTTGGAGGGATTAATTCATTATGAAGATATAGAAAACCATATCAATCGAAGAAAAGCAAATTTAGAGATAGATATAAATGGTTCAAGTGACTTTGAGAATAAGGTAACTTTTATTCAAAATTTACGTAAGCTGTTTGCTCGATATAAAAAGTCAATATTGGCATTATCTTATACAACTAATGGATATCCTTCTATTGAAGAGTTGGCTGAGACGATGAGCGAATATAAAAGAGAAGTTCAAGTAATTTCATTAGGAAAAAAGCCTTTTGCTTTAAATCGGAAAAATGAAGGGCGTGAGGAAATGTTGATAATTGGAAAATAATGTTTATGAGATACAATCCGCAAATGTAATCTTATAATAAAAACGTAATGGAAAATACTTCAATGTTATACATGGTATTCATAGCCCTGTTCTTATTTGGCTCAGTCATAGGCTGGTTGGTAGTCTATTTTGTGCGTAAGTACAAAGAGTACACTCCGAAGGTCTTGCGAGATACTGCATTGCTGTTCTTGGGAGGAGTCTGTTTAGAGTCTCTTTTGGAGTTGATGTATAAGAACTTATGCATAGTAGCACTGATCATATAGCCTATATGCTTGAATGCATCAGTAAAGGGTATGGACAGCTATGTCGTGGTCTAATTTCCGAAGAGTAAATCACCGTTAGCCCGTATGGCGGTACCTATATAATATATTACCTTTGCATC
>ERZ1023706.113-NODE-113-length-18812-cov-14.274458_pt1 | contig 18812 bp, 9 predicted proteins | sample MGYA00380351_ERZ1023706 | MGnify/ENA primary metagenome ERZ1023706 (study PRJEB33179, sample SAMN07449038) | human gut metagenome | biome: Human-gut; feature: Human associated habitat; material: Faeces | host: Homo sapiens | place: India:Kasaragod | collected...
ATATAGAGCTTTACGAGATTCATTTATTAAAACGTATTATCTATAGAAGTCTAACTTCTCATGATTCTTGTAGAGGTTCTGGTTCTGAAGCTCCTCGTTCAGCGGAATACGGTAGAGGTAGTACTTGCTGTTAGGACAGAAGTCTGTACCATCGTTGAACTTGAGCACATCGTGGCCGGTACCTGTGGCTTCTTCGGTAGTGATGTTTCCTTCCTCATCTTCTTCCTTGATGATGACAGGACCCTCAAACTCCTTGCGCTCAATAGACTGCTGGTTGCGGATGATGTCAGTGATGGCGAAACCTTCACCCCAGAGTTCCAGGCGACGCTCCAACCAGATAGCCTTCAGCAGATCCTCACCGGTTGCAGTAATCTCAGGAGCAGTCTTACCCTCTTTCATACGAGCCTGCTGCAAGGTGTAGAGTACAGATTTTGCCTCGTCGGTATGGTGGAGATAATAAGCTGCCTCTGCCTTGATGAGATACATCTCTGAAGTACGCATCAGATCCATATCGGTAATTCCATTGTCAATATCCTGGAAGGCGAACTTTGAGTTCAGCAGGCGAACTACCTTACCACCCTGTGCGGTGTAGCCCCAATCCTGGAACAGATCCTTGCGATAGTCGTTATCATGATAGTTTTCTACGAAATATGGATCTACGCAGAGACTTCCATAACCATCCAGAGACTTGTCCTTGAAGTTCATGGTGTAGGCACCATCGCTGTCATCCTGTGTTGCAGAATATCCCCAGAGCCACTCGCCGTTGTTGCAGTTGTTGAAGCCGCTCTTGTATTCAGCCTCAGTCATCAGATAAGAGTTCTTCTCCAATACCTTGCTGGCGTAATCGTAAGCTGTTTGCCAGTCACGGGCATAGAGGGCGGTTCTGGCAAGAATACCCATGGCTACGGTATGGTTGATCTTGTAATAATCTGTAGTGTTCACACCGCGATTATACTTTTCCGGAATCAACTTTACCGATTCCTTCAAGTCTGCCAATGCTTGGTCATATACCTCCTTGACGCTGGCAGCAGGATTACCGGTCAAAGCCTGGTTCATATCTGTAGGCTCTGTGTAGATTGGAACACAGACTGCATTAGGATCTTTTTCTACAGAGAAGGCGAAGTGTGATGCCAGCATCATATACATATATCCTCTGGTGGCGTATGCCTGACCCTTGATACGGCTCTTGTCGGTATCGCTACCTGAAGCCTTATCGATGTTGGCTATGATGTTGTTGCAGTTGTTGATGGCATCGTAGCATATATCCCAGAGTACGGAATTGTGCTGGCCACGACCGTAGCCTACGGTCAGATTGTAGCATTGACTGTAACCATAGCTCTTAGCCTTAACACAGTCTGAGCCCATGAAGTCATCGCTCAGGAGAACAGAGAATATGCCAATAGACTGATAAGTCTGTCCTTCATTGAAGGCATAACTCCAGGCACCTCTCAATACATTCTCTGCGTATGTGGTGGTCTTGAAAGCCGCATCAGAGTCGAGTGATGTGGTAGGGGTGGTATCCAGGTCGCATGAAGACAATGTGGTTGCCATCAAGGCGAGGCTCACACCCATTCTTGTTATATATTTATTCATCTTGATACTTCTATTTTAGAGTTTTACATTGATACCGAATGAGATGGTCTTCATGGCAGGATAGCGGTAAGATACAGTACCGTTCAATGGCTGTTCTGGATCCAATCCCTGCTGATGGCTGAATGTCAACAGGTTCTCTGCCTGAATGAATACATTGACATCTTTCAATGTCAGTGGCTGCAAGAGACTGTGTGGCAATGAATAGTTCAATGTCACGGTCTTCAAGCGGAGATAACTACGGTCAACCAACCATCTGGTAGATGATGAGGTGAAGTAGCTGGTCTGCTGATCTACAATCTTCGGAACGTTGGTATTTCTGTTCTCTGGAGTCCAGCGGTTGATTAATTCGACACTCTTGGAACTACCGTTCAAACCGCCAACACCCATCAGGTCGGTATAGTCGTTATTATAGAGCTTGCCGCCGATAGCGTATGAGAACAGGGCTGAGAGTGTGAGTCCTTTCCAGCTGATGTCAGTAGAGAATCCACCGGTTACATCAGGAAGAGAAGAGCCAGACTTCACCTTGTCATCTGATGTCAGACTGCTGTAATCTTCTGTCACCTTCTTCTCGCCATTATCATAGTAGTACCACTGTGGGTTACCATTGTCAGGGTTTACGCCTGCCCACTCATAGAGATAGTAGTCGTAGAGTGAACCGCCCTTCACCCATTTCTTGCTGCCGCTCCACATCACTTCTGTAGGAAGCTGCACAATCTCGTTCTTGTAAGTGGTAGCATTCACTGAGAGTTTCCACATCCAGTCCTTGGTATGGATTGGTGTGCCGCTGAGGGTGAATTCCCAACCATAGTTCTTCAGCTTACCGATGTTGTCGTCGATGCTTGAGAAACCTGATGATGGTACCAGGCTGCGGCTGAAGAGCAGGTCCTTGGAAGCACGCTCGAAGTATTCGACAGTACCGGTGAGGCGATCGCCAAACATACTGAAATCTACACCGATGTTGGTGTTCAGGTTGGTCTCCCAAGTCAGGTTAGGAGTAGCCAAACGAGATGCATGCAAGGTAGCTTCTCCATCAAACTTACCGATGCTGTAGAGAGCTTGATAAGCATAGTAGCCTACGTTGTCGTTACCCTGGGCACCATAGCTGGCACGGAGAGTCAGGTTGTTCAACCACTTGGTAGCAGGCTCCATGAACTTCTCGTTGATGATACGCCAAGAACCACCGAATGACCAGAATGTACCCCAGCGGTGATCTGGATGGAAGCGTGAGGAACCATCAGAACGCAAAGATACGGATGCATAGTACTTCTTCATATAAGAGTACTCGGCGTTGCCGAAGAAACTCAACAGCTTATACTGGTCGGCATTACCACCGAAATCTACCAGTGTAGAAGCTACGTCTGGCTCATAGTAACCGTCGGCAATCACATTAGAACGTTCACCGCTGAAGTTAGAGGTGTTGTACTCGTAGTACTCCTGACCTGCCATCAGGGTGATGTCGTGCTTCTCAGCAAAGGTATGCTGATAGTTGACCACGTTGTTGATGGTGAAACCTGTAGTACGGGTATTGCCCTTAGCTGAAGAACCGATAGGACGTTTGCCGTAGGTAGGGTTGGTATAATCGTGAGTGAACAGACTGTTGTAGTCGAGGTTCATCGTCATCTTGTAAGTCAATCCTTCCATCGGCTTCACCAAAACGAAACCTTGTGCTGTAACTGCATCACGCTTGCGGTCGTGCTTGTCGTAAAGCATAGACTGGGCGAGGTTCATACCTGCGTATGATCCTGAACGGTAGTTACCATAGTCGTAAATCTTGTTGCCGTTGTTATCGTAGAGATAAGCACCGGTCTCTGGATCACGCTCATAAACAGGATAGAACGAAGGCAACTGACGGGCAAACAAAACCACGTTGTCGGTACGAGTATCATTCTGTTTAGGATAACTCTGGATAGAGTGAGAGGCAGAGAGGTTCATACCCACCTGCAACCAAGACTTCAGATCGGAGGTCAGGTTGGTACGTACATTGTAACGCTTGAAACCTGAGCAGATATAAGCACCCTGATCATCCAGGTAGCCCAAAGAGATGTAATATTTAGAGGTCTTGCTGCCACCGGAAACGCGAGCGCTCAAGTCGGTATAGTGAGCATTCTGGGTCATGGCATCCTCCCAGCTGTCATCCCAAAGGGTGTGAGCGCCGGCTACCAGATTACCATTCTGGTCGATTGGCTGAGGATAAGCAGTACCGTAAGGGTTGATACCCAATGCCTTTACTGTGTTTGCTGAAGCCAAAGTTGCTGCTTCTGCCTCGGTCTTGCCATTGTTGATGTATCTGTTACGCATACCTTCCCACTGCAGCTTGAAGTAGTCGTCGGTGCTCAGCTGGTCGTAATCTGCTACGGCGCGACTAGAGAAACCATACTTGGCAGTCAATTCGATAGAAGGAGCAGCGCCTGCCTGTCCCTGCTTGGTGGTAATCATGATTACACCATTGGCAGCACGAGAACCATAAAGAGATGCTGCGGCAGCATCCTTCAAAACGGTGACAGAAGCGATATCCTGGCTGTTGATGTTAGCCAACTTACCATCGTATGGAATACCATCTACCACGTAAAGTGGAGTAGTTGAGGCATTTACGGATCCTACACCACGGATATAGACACTGGCATCCTCACCCGGCTGACCGCTGGTAGAGAATGACTGAAGACCAGCCACGGTACCCTGCAAAGCCTTGGATACACTACTAACCTGTGAAGAGGAAATCTTCTCTCCGCCAACAATACCTGCAGAACCTGTAAAGGAAGCTTTTTTACGTGTACCATAAGGCACACTGATCACGATTTCTTCCAATGAACGCTCGTCGGCACCCAAAACAATGTTTAAGTTTTTACCTGCCTTTATGGTTTTTGTGGTCATACCAATGTAGGACACTTCCAACTTTGCATTGGCAGGAACATCCATCTTGAAATTACCGTTCATATCGGTAACAGTACCCGTTTTTGTACCAACTACCTTGATAGATGCACCAATGATAGGAGCACCATCTTCGGCTGCGGTAACAGTACCGGTAACTTGAGTTTGAGCCAGGGCCATTCCTATACTGAGAAACAGTCCGGCGAGAAACATCATGAGTCTTTTTTCCATAAGAATCTCTCTCTTGTAATTAAATTAATACTATTATATTCTATTCTGTATTGTATAAAAATACATTTATTATAAAATGCAGTTTTTCGCATCTGATAACCTTCATTTGTTTTCGTTTGCAAAATTACACATTTTTTTCTATAATCTACTATCTTTTGTTTGTTTTTTATGGATAAATGGTGAAAAATATCACAGAATGGTAGTTTTATGTGCCTTTTGCTTCTGTTTTTATATGCGATTTGCTTGTTTTTATTGAATCCTTATTCAGAATGGATGCAATATTCTTCGCGTTTTTGAGTTTATCTATATATGGATAACTCTGAAAAATTGCTTATTTTTACCCCTTTATTTTGGGGTGGGGAACTTAAGTTATAATCTACGATTTTCTGCTGCAAAGCTACACTTTTTATTTGAAACGACAAGGCTTTGCCTATATTTTTGTTACCTTTTCACAAGTTTTCCAAAAATATTCTTTAAAATGTCAAGAAACTTAGGAAAAGTCTTGCTTTTATCTAAGAATAATTGTATCTTTGCCTAATAGAAATCTCCGTTTCGTGTCACGGAACCGCCATTCCGTGTCTTGGAACGCACATTCCGTGACACGGAACGGACATTCCGAGTCTCGGAACGAAGAATATACCTAAGAGTAATAACAACAAGAAGATGACCAAGTACAAGTTGCAAGAGATGCCTACTCTCAATGGCGTAGGCGAGAAAAGAGTTTATCCAAAGATGGTGACCAACAGACAGTTGGGCACCAAGGAGTTTATTGCGATGACACACTATCGCGACCGAGCAATCCCGGAGAGCCTCGTCACGACAGTGCTCACCGACCTTGCCGACAGCCTTGTCGATATGCTGTCCATGGGGTACACGGTGAAGCTGGATGGTCTAGGCACCTTCTCCCTCTCACTCGACTTCGACGACGAGAAGCCGGTAAACATGAAGAGCGAGGACGACAAGATGACTTATCGTAAGGTGACAGTGAAGGACATGAACTTCAAGGCGGCTCCCGAAATCATAAAAGCCCTCAAGCGAAAAACTGATTTGGAGCGAGACATGGGTGGCGTGAGCCGTCTCTACAAGAAGAAATACACTCAGGAAGAGCGCATCGCCCGAACCACGGCTTGGATGGAAAAGCATGGCTTCATTACCCTGCAGGAATATGCCAACCTCAACAACCTGAGCCGCACCACCGCATCTTTGGAGCTGAAGAAGCTGACCCACGTTGAGGACGCTCCCTTCGACTACAAGGGACGTGGCAGCCATAAGATATGGATTAAAAAATCGTAGCATCAGAGAAACAATAGTTCGTTAATAATTCAATAAGTTAAATATTAAATTATGGCAAAGGAAAACTATAGTAAATATGAAATGAATGGGGTACTCAAAGTACTACCATTTAGCCATGTATCACTTCATAAAAGTAATACAAAATGTACCAAGTTATTTTTTTATCATTACAAAATAATAAATAATATCGTGATAAAGCATTTATTATTGACGGTGATAGCTCTGTGCATGGATACTTTTGCCCTTGCCACCACCCTGTATTGCAAAGTGTACACACTTGAGGAACTTGATGTGGTCATCAAGAACAGTAGCGTTTATACTCATAAGTACGAGCAGAGGATTGACGTGTTGAAGCAAAAGCTTCGTAGAGCGAATAATGATGAGGAAAGATTGGCGGTGTCTCGTGACATCTTCGCTAAATACAAGCCTTTTAAGTTGGATTCTGCATACGTGTATGCGGAACGAAAACTTAGTTTGGCAAAGAAATTGAATGTTTATGAGGACAGTGTCTATTCTGAGTTGGATATTGCGGGTATCTTTACCAAGAGTGGCAACTATTTGGAGGCGAACAGAATACTTTCGGCATTGGATGTCAGTTTGATGTCCAATGATATGCGCCAATACTATTATGGTTTGTATGGCGAACTTTACGATGCACTTCGTCAAACAGCGATAACCTCTATCCAGCGTGAATACTATGAGCGGAGGCGTTTGCTTTACCGAGATTCGCTCAGGAACTTAAATGTCTTGAACACCGATTGGGACAAGGCTGAGTTCTTGATAACGAATCAGAAATATACAGATGCGTTGCATATTCTCCTTGCTTCTTACAAAAAGTTGACGGTGGATGACCGAGAGATGGGATATGTGGCTTATTCTATCTCTGATATTTATCGCCAGATAAATGACAAGGATAAGGAAAAGCAGTATCTCATCATTTCAGCCATGTCTGATTTGAAAAATAGTATCAAGGAGTATGTGTCGCTTCGTCGTCTTGCCACCTTATTATATGAGGAGGGGGATGTAACTCGTGCTTACTTGTATATGAGAAAGTCGATGGAGGATGCTACCTTTTGTAATGCGAAACTACGTATTATTGAGGTTTCTGATGCTTTGCCTATTATAGATAATGCGTATGATGCCATGCGCAAGTCCGAGCGAGCACATATCACCTCAGGATTGATTATCGTGAGCTTCCTCTTGCTGTTGGTGGGGGCTTTGATGATTTATACTCGTAAGCAGTTGCATCGAATCGCCCATGCTCGCCGTGCCTTGGAAGAGTCAAACAAGAGTTTGAATGAGATGAACCAGAAGTTGAATTCTCTCAATACACAATTGACTTCTACCAATGACAAACTGAACGAAGCCAATACGGCTCTGCAAGAGACCAATAGCTCACTCTTCGAGAGTAATAAGATTAAGAATATCTATATCATGGAGTTTATGAACAAGTGTTCGGCTTATATAGATAAGTTGGATGCTTATCGACGTTCACTCAATAAATTGGCTGCCAATGGAGGACTGCAGGAACTCTATAGACGTTTGAAGTCAAGTGCCATCGTGGAGGATGAAATCGAAGAGTTCTTTGAGGACTTCGACCGTATCTTCCTCCGAATCTTTCCAGAGTTTGTTGTGTCCTTCAATGGTTTGATGAAGGAAGACGAGAATATTCAACCCAAGAAGGTCGGCCGACTTAACACAGAGTTACGCATCTATGCCTTGTTGCGTTTGGGTATTGTGGAGAATGAGAAGATTGCTGCTTTCTTGAGATGTTCCAAGCAGACGGTATATTCTTATCGTTCTCGCATCCGTTTACGCTCTCTTTATCCTGAGGATTTTGAAGAAAGAGTAGCTAAAATTGATTAAAATCTCTTTAATATATGTGAAATACCCTTTGGATAGGGTTTGTATTTTTCTCTTGTGCTGAATATCATAAGTGTTTGATATTCAGCACAAGTGTTGTTTGTACATATTTGTATTTTTGGTGTACGGTGTTATAACCTATTAAAAAAAGCCCTATCTTTGCAACCAACAACGCCGACAAGGCTGTATTTGGAATTTAAAATAATATAACTAACAATTAAAGAACTATTTGAACATGAAGAGATTATTATCTTTCGCTTTCATTGCTTGTGCTGCATTTCTTACGGTAACAGCGCAAGGTGTTGTAAGCAACAATCCTGTGGCTGCAACCAATGCTATCGTGAAATGTGGCAATGCTCGTTTCACCGTGCTTACTCCTGAGATGATACGCATTGAGTATAGTGCAAAGGGTACGTTTGAGGATCAAGCAACATTTACGGTTGTCAATCGTAATTTGGATGTTCCTCAATTTACAAAAACTGAAGACGATACCTATTTATATATAACAACATCCAACTTGAAGTTGAAGTATCGCAAGGGTACAGACCCTCGTACAATATCAGCTTCTTCCACGAACCTTACCATTGCAGTCAACGGTGACGGTGTTCAGTCCGTATGGTATCCAGGTAAGCCAGACCCATTGAACCTGAAAGGAACCTGCCGTACTTTGGATGGACTGATGGGCGATAGCAAGCGTTCCGAGATGGAAAACGGTCTTGTGTCACGTTCTGGTTGGGCAGTGATAGACGACTCTTGGAGTTCCTCTCGTGCAGATGGTGGACGTTCATACGCATTGGTGCCAAGTACGGAAGTTGGATATAGTTGGTGGGCTGACCGTGCAGACAATCATGCAATGGACACCTATTTCTTGGGTTATGGTCACAATTACAAGAAGGCAATAGCCGACTTTACAAAGATAGCAGGTGACATACCTTTGCCTCCAGACTATGTGTTTGGATATTGGTATAGCAAGTATGCCTCTTATTCGGCAGATGATTATCGCAATATCATGAAGGACTTGAAGACGAACAAGATTCCTACTGATGTGATGATTCTCGACATGGATTGGCATTGGAATGGTAATGCTTACAGTGGTTCGGAAGGTCGTGGAGGTTGGACTGGTTGGTCTTGGAATACAAACTTGATTCCAAATGCTACCCAATTACTTTCAGAGATGCACGAACAGAACTTTAAGACTGCTCTCAACTTGCATCCTGCCGATGGAATCAATGAGGTGGAGTCTCCGTCTTATTTTGCGGCAATGAAGTCCGAATTGGGTGGCAAGTATCTCAATGATGATAAGAACACCATCAACTGGAGTCTTGATTATACAGATTTTACAAAGTCTTTCTTTAAGAATATCATCCGTGACCATGAAAAAGAAGGCGTAGATTTCTGGTGGATAGATTGGCAACAGCATCTTACGAGTCCATATACCAACTCTTTGAGTGAGACATTCTGGTGCAACCATGTGTTCTATAATGAGGCAGCGAAGCGTACCGGCCATCGTCCTGTCATCTTCCATCGTTGGGGAGGTTTGGGTAGCCATCGTTATCAGATAGGTTTCTCGGGTGATGCCAATATCAGTTATGACGCTTTGGCATTTGAGCCATACTTCACAGCAACGGCTTCTAATGTTGGTTACGGTTATTGGGGACACGACCTGGGAGGTCACATGTATTCAAGTGAAGAACTTGTCAACAATCCTAACCTCGTGTTACGCTGGATTCAGTTTGGCGTGTTTACCCCAATCTTCCGTACTCATGCCACAAGTGATGACCGCATCGAACGTAGAATCTGGAAGTTCTCTAATTTCCCTACCATATTGGAGGCAGTGCGTTTGCGTTATACTTTGTTCCCATACATCTATACGATGGCTCGCAAGACATACGAAACAGGTATTTCTCTTTGCCGTCCACTCTATTATGAGTATCCAGAGGTAGAGGAGGCTTACACATACGATGGAGAGTATTTCTTTGGTGATGACATCTTGGTGGCTCCTATCACGGCTCAAGCAGGGAGTGACGGAAAGACCAATAAGGAAATCTGGTTCCCTGAAGGTAAATGGTGGAGTGCATCTACTCATGAGATGATAGAAGGCCCATGCAAGCGCACAATGACATTTACAGAAGAACAGATACCTTATTTCTTCCGTGAAGGTTCGGTCATTCCTTTCAATCCATCTACAGTGATGAATGTTACGGAACGTCCTGATAACTTGGTGCTCCATGTGGTGGCTGGTGCCAATGGTGAAGGTTCTCTTTATGAGGATGATGGTGACAATGCAGATTATGCTATCGCTTATGCCAAGACTTCCTTGAAGCAGGTCTGTGATGGCAACAGAGGGGAATACATCATCTCGGAACGTCAAGGCTCAGTAAGCAAAGCTCCTCAGAACCGTTCTTATGTGATGCACATCTATAATACTTCTGCTCCAATCTCAGCCCAAGTGGATGGTGTGAGTGCAACTTTCAGCTATGATGAGGCTACTCATTGCACTACGGTGGAAGTACCTTCGGGAAGTTGTTCGCTGGAACGAAAAGTCATCGTGGAGTATAGTCCTGCGACTGCAATAGATAGATAGATTAATTAAGGTTACTTACCGAAAAGTATATACATTAACTTAAAAGTAAAGCAAATGAAAACATTTCTAAAAAAGACAACCGCATTGTTATGCTTATGCATGCTGATGCCTCTTACGCTTTTGGCGCAGGAAATGCTGAAAGTGCAGGGTACTGTCACTGATGCTTCTGGTGAGCCTCTGATAGGTGTAAATGTAAGGACATCTTCTTCCAAGGCAGGTGTCGTTACAGACATGGATGGTAACTATACCATCGAGGTTTCTCCTAAGGCTACCTTAGTATTCTCATACGTGGGTTTTGAGTCTCTTACCGAGGCGGTAAAGGGACGCAAGAAAATCAATGTTACCATGAAAGAAGATGCTGGTGTACTCAATGAGGTCGTTGTTATCGGTTACGGTACGATGGACAAGAAAGAGCTTACCTCTGCGATCTCTCATGTGGGCGAGAAAGACTTCCTCACCATCAGTTCTCCTGATGTATCTATGATGATCCAGGGTAAGGTGTCGGGCGTGAGCATCACCAATACGGCAGTAGGTGACCCTAACAATCAGGCAAGCATCCAGATTCGTGGTGTCTCCTCTCGTGCCGCAGGCAACGGTCCTCTGATTGTGATTGACGGTGTGCCAGGTGGCAACCTCACCAACATCAATCCTAATGACATCGCTTCTTTCGACGTATTGAAGGATGGTGCAGCCTCTGCTATCTATGGTACTCGTGGTTCCAATGGTGTCATCTTGGTAACGACCAAGAAGGGAAGCAAGGACGGCAGAACGCACACTTCTTACTCTACCTCTTATACTTGGAACACGATGGTGAAAGACCTGAAGATGATGAACGCTCAGGATTTCCGTGATGTTCGTCTGGGATGGGGTGACTCTGGCGTTGACCTCGGCGGTAATGTAGATTGGCTTGATGCCGTCAGCCGTACGGGTACTACCATGCAGCATACCCTGACCCTCAGTGGTGGCAATGACAAGAGCAACTATCGTGTGAGTGCCGATTATCGTGATGCCAAGGGTATCGACCTACGTTCTCGTCGTCAGGAGTATGGCGCTCGTGCCAACATCATGCATACCACCAAGGGTGGACTCTTCACCATTACTGCCAATGTCGCTCCTCGTGTCATCTACAGCGACAAGGCTGATTACAGCGTATTCAAGGATGCTCTTGAGGCTAACCCAACTACTCCTTTGATGGATCCAGATAATCCGATTCGTTATTATAACTTCAAGGGTCAGGTTGTGGGTTCCAATCCTGTGGAGCGTCAACTCTTGGAGACCGATAAGGATGATATCCGTTTGATTGACTGGGATGGTACCGTTAAGTTGAACCTCTTGCCTTTGTTGGCAAAGAATGCATCTGGCAATCATCATCTCTCAACACAGGTGATGTTCGCTGACCATCAATATACTCATGATGCCTCTTGGTTCCGTCCTTCTACCAGCACCATTGCCATCGAAAGTGGTCGCGAAGGTGAGGCTAGTCGTTCTTCCAGCAAGGAGAGCCAGTATGTAGTAGAGTGGCTCAACAACTATAGCGGTAGCTTCGGCAAACACAATGTGAAGGCTATGGCAGGTTACTCTTACCAGTATTCTCAGTATTCTGGTTTGAACGCATCCAACAAGGATTTCCCTAATGATGCTCTGGGTCCAGACAACTTGGGCGCTGGTGAGTTTAACAAGGAAGAAGGTGAGGTCAATATGGGCAGCTACAAGAACGATGCCAAGCTCATCTCTTTCTTCGGTCGTGTAAGCTACGACTTCGCAGGCAAGTATATGTTCACCGCTTCTCTTCGCCACGAGGGTTCCTCTAAGTTTGGTGCTAACCACAAGTGGGGTAACTTCCCTGCTGTATCAGCTGGTTGGCGTATCTCTGATGAGAAGTTTATGAAGGGCATCAAGTGGATCAGCGACTTGAAACTTCGTGCCGACTATGGTGTGACGGGTAACCAAAACTTCGATAGCTACAAGTCATTGAATACCATGAATGGATTTGGCTACTATATATATAATGGTAAGTTCTTCCAGGTTTGGGGTCCAGCCAAGAATGTAAACCCTGACTTGATGTGGGAGAAGGGTAAGAACTGGAACGTAGGTATCGACTTCTCTTTGCTCAACAATCGCATCTATGGTTCTTTGAACTACTTCAACCGCAAACAGCAAGACTTGTTGGGTGACTACAAGGTATCTGTTCCTCCATACCTCTTTGACAATACATTCGTCAATGTAGGTACGATGAAAAACTACGGTTTTGAGTTTGACCTCAATTTCCGCCCTGTCACTACCAAGGATTTCTCTTACGACTTCAACCTCATCGGTTCTACCATGCAGAATAAGTTCGTAAGCTTCAGCAACTCCCAGTTTGTAGGTCAGGACTATTATGATGAGGTAGGTACTTCTGATCCATATCCTTACTACAACTTGCAGCGCATTGAGAAGGGCGAGTCTATCGGTAACTTCTATATGTGGAGATATGCTGGTCATACAGAGGATGGCGAGTGGTTGGTCTATGACAAGAACGGTGACATCATCCGTGCTTCCCAAGCAACGGCAGACGACCGTGTGAAGGTGGGCAATGGTTTGCCTAAGTTTACCTTGTCTTCCAGCCAGAACTTCCGCTATCGCAACTTCGACTTGTCGTTGTTCTTCCGTGGTGCGTTTGGATATGACATTTTCAACATCCACGATTTCTATTATGCCAACCGCAACTTCACTGGCAACCGCTTGCAGAAGGCATACGGCAAGAACTTCAAGATTTCAGGCAATGCCAACCCTGTGGTTTGTGATTATTTCTTGGAGAGAGGTGACTACTTGAAGCTCGACATGATTACATTGGGCTATACGCTCAATTTGCAGAAGTGTCGTTTCATCGACCGCATTAGAGTATATGGTACTGTAAAGAACGTGTTCACCCTCACCAAGTTTAGCGGTGTAGATCCTTCTACCTATCAGGTGAACGGACTCACCCCAAGTGGACAAGGTTCTCGCGACTACTATCCATCTACCCGCCAGTTTATCATTGGCTTGAACGTAGATATCTGATAATCATCTAAAAATATAGAAACAATGAAAATATTCAATTATATTGTATCTGCTGCTTTTGGTACACTTGCCATGACAAGTTGTACTGATTTGAGCGAGAAGCTCTACGATCAGGTGGCATCAGAGAATTATTATAATACCAAGAACGATGTGGTCAGAGCCACATTCCGTCCTTTTGAGCATGCTTACTGGAGCATAGAGAGTCGTCATGTGCTCAACGAGCTTACTGCCGACCAACTGATTACTCCTACCCGTGATGGTTGGTGGGATGATGGTGGAAAATGGCGTAGATACCACTATCATGAGTATAATGTAGAGGACGGAGGTGATTGCCAGACCGAATGGAATGGCTGCTTCCAGGGTATCATGCAGAGTTGTAAGGTCATAGAGGACTTAGGTACGCTTTCTTTTGAAAAGTTCGGTTTCTCACAGTCTGAGTTCAACAACCTTACAGCCCAGTGCCGCGTGTTGCGAGCATGGTTCTACCTTCGTTTGCTCGATGGTTTCCGCAATGTGCCATTGGTGACCACAACCACTGGCGCTTCCATGAAGCAAGTGGAGCCTAAGGTAATCTACGATTTCATCGAGAGCGAGTTGAAGGAGTGCTTGCCACTTCTTGTTGAGAAGACAGAGCTTGGAACAAACTCTACCCTTCAAGGTCAGTGGACCAAGGCAGGTGCAGCCGCCTTGTTGGTTCGTCTTTATCTTAATGCCCAAGTATATATCGGCGAGGATCATTATACAGAGTGTGCCCAAGTGGCTCAAGACATCTTGGATGGCAAGTATGGCAAGTATCAAGTAGCAGACCGTTGGGATGCCGCCTTTGACTGGGACAATGATGCTTGTGATGAGGTAATCTTCGGTTTCCCAGGTGCCCCAGGCTATAGCCATTGGCAGTATGATGGTGATACCTATAACTGGACTGTTCCTGCACGTGCCAACTATTATCTCAATGATACCAAGAACAAGGCAGGTGGTCATAACACGAAGTATGCAGCTTCTCCAAGCTATGCGCCTAACGGTACGATGTATAAGTACGACTTGGGTATGCCTATCCAGAAATTCAAGAAATATCCAGACGATGAGCGTCTGAAGCTCTATCGCAACTTGGGTAACAGCAAGCGTGAGGGTATGTTCTTGTATGGCTACTTGGAGTATAAGGATGAGAATGGAGCTACCAAGCGTGTAAAGGCACCAGAGGTAGATTATGAGTTGTATATCCGTGATGCAGTGGGCAAGTTCCAGAGCACTCCTCCTACCAAGTGGCTATCTGCAACCTCTTCCACCTTGCGTGATGGCGACCATAACTCAGGATGGCATTTCGTAAAATATCCTCTTTATAGCGACGATGATGAACATCAGTTGGAGAGCGATTATACAGAGATTCGTTTGCCAGAGATTATCTACTCGCTCGCAGAGTGCAAACTTCGTCAAGGCAAGCCAGAGGAGGCAGGTAAGTTGCTCAACAGCGTGCGCAAGCGTAATTATCCTGCTGCTGATTATGAGGCGTATCTCTATGCGCCTGAGGGCAAAGCCAAGCTTGACCTGGACGAGATGCTCGATGAGTGGGGACGTGAGTTCTTCGCAGAGAGCCGTCGCCGTATCGACCTCATTCGATTTGGCAAGTTCTCTTCTGGTACATGGTGGGACAAGACTCCAGATGCCGACAAACATACAGAGATTTGGCCTATCATGCGTGATGTCTTGAATGCAAACCACGAGTTGGTTCAGAATCCTGGTTATAATAAGTAAACCATTTTTTTTAAAAGATACAATTATGAAACGAAATATTCAATTGAAGCAATTCAGCCTCAGCTTGTTTATTTTTTCTCTCCTGATGACCTTGTTTACTGGTTGTGATGGTGAGAAAGACTTGAAGATTATTGATGGCAATCTGCCTATCAAGACTTCTACATTGTTCATGGTGGGCGATGCTACGCCTAATGGTTGGAGTATAGACGATCCTACACCTTTTACTCAAAATGCAGATGACCCTATGCTCTTTACTTGGGAGGGCACTCTCAACACAGGAGAAATGAAACTTTGTCTTGTAGCTGGTAGTTGGGACAATCCGTTTATCCATCCAGTCAATGACCAAGAGATAATCTCTAAGTCAAATGTTAGTGGACAGACTTTTGCGATGTGGGCAGGCGCCCCTGATAACAAGTGGAGAGTTACAGATGCAGGTAAATATCGCTTAACATTCGATATGCGCAACTGGACCATCAATTCAGAGTTCTTGGGTGAGCTTCAGAAAGAAACACATATCTATATGATAGGTGATGCTACCGCAGGTGGTTGGGCTTGGGACAACGCGCAAGAGTTTACCCAGGATGCATCTAACAAGGATGTATTTACATGGGAAGGTCAACTCACGGAGGGTACATTTAAGATGAGTGAGGAGAAAGATTTCAATGCTCCTTTCTATCGTCCTTCTTCTGCCAATGTCACAGTAGATGCTAGTGGAGTTTCGGCTTCAGATATGGTCTTCACGGCAAGTCCTGACGACCAGTGGAAAGTAACAGAGGCAGGTACTTATCAAATCACCATTGACATCAACAACAAAACGATAAAGGTGGTAAAGAAATAATCAATTAAAGCGATTAGAACAATGAAAAAATCAATATTATTTTCCTTGGCGGTAGCTGCCGTTTCTCTGTTTGGCTCTTGTGCCAATGATGTGGAAATGAACTATCCTCCTACCCACAAGCTATCCAACCTTCCTGTAGTGGAAGGTGTCCACGATGGTGTGAAGGCTCCTCTCTATTGGAGTGTATATGAGTATTGCATGTTGCAAAACGCTAAAGGTGTAAGCAACAACGATATGGATCTTACCTCCGCCCAATGGGATGAACTTATAGACTATGTGGCTACCCAACTCAAGCCATCAGGCTATGACATGATTTGTACGGATGGTTTCATCCCAATGCTTTCCGAGGATGAGAGCGGTTACATGACTCATTATGGTTCTCAGGCTCTTAAGGACATTGCTGCCAAGTGTAAGGCGAAGGGCTTGAAACTGGGTGTCTATGACAATCCTCTCTGGATTCATGGTCCAAGAGAAACCAAGATAGAGGGTACGGAATACACATTCAACGACCTTTTCTATAATGGGGAGAACAAGGATAAGTTGTCTCATCCTACAGCCAAGGATATGTATTTCTCTTGGGCTGTAGCCGAGAATCCCGGTTGCAAGGAGTATATCGATGGTTTCTTCAAGCATTACAAGGAGATGGGTGTAGAGTTCATCCGAATGGACTTCCTCTCTTGGTATGAGGATGGACAGGATCGCTACATGGGTGTCACAGGTCGTGGCTATGGTCGTGAGAGCTATGCACTCGCCATGCGATACATTGCTGAGTCTGCCAAGAAATATGGTATCTTCACCTCACTGGTTATGCCTCACTTGTATGCCGATGCACAGGTAGAGAGCCTTTATGGTAACATGGTTCGTATTGTGGCTGATACTGGTACTGGTGGCTGGTGGCACTGCTCTGCCCAGGACAAGGGTAAGTCTTATCGCACATGGCCTAACTGCATGAATATGTTTGATGGATTTACCTATTGGTCGCATATCAGTGGTCGCAACAAGGTGATTCTTGATGGTGACTTCATTCGCCTCAATACATTCGATACGGATGCAGAGAAGCAGACGGTAGTTTCCTTGCAGTTGATGGCTGGTGGCCCAGTCGCAGCCTCCGATCTGCCATCTACGATTGGCAATGACATGAAGTATTATACCAACGATGAGTTGCTCGCCCTCAACAAGGATGGTTTCGTGGGCAAGCCTCTCAGCGACAAGCTCAACGACAAGAACAATGAGATATGGTATGGACAGATGACCAATGGCGACTATGTGCTTGGTATCTTCAATCGCAATGATAACTCCGACCAAGTGACGGTTGACTTCAGCACGCTTGGCATACAAGGCACCAAACTAATCCGTGACCTTTGGGAGCATGAGGACGAAGGCAGTGGCTCTTCTATCACAGCTACTATTCCTGCTCATGGTTGTAAGATCGTAAGACTCAAGTAAAGTATATAATTTACCTAATTTGGTATCACAATAAATGAAAAGTAAACTGAATAAACTATGTGTAACGTCCCTCTCTCGTCTAGAGGGGCTGTTACCTCACCTTTTGTTAGGTTGCATGATGCTCCTTACTGCAAGTGCATCTGCCCAGAAGGTATCGTCTCCAGATGGTAACCTGAGTGTGGAGTTCTCGCTTACAGGCGATGGCGTTCCAACTTATCAAGTGTCATTCAAGGGAAAACAAGTCATCAAACCCAGTACATTGGGCATTGAGTTGGCTGAGGAGAACTCCTTGATGGATAAATTCTGCATCAACAAGACTTCTACATCTACCTTCGATGAGACATGGCAACCAGTATGGGGTGAGGAGAAAGAGATACGTAACCATTACAACGAACTTTTCGTTGAGATGGAGAAGCCTTCCAATGGTAGGTTTATGAATCTTCGTTTCCGTGTCTATAACGATGGTGTAGGTTTCCGCTATGAGTTTCCTCAGCAGCAGTTCCTTCCTTATTTCGTGGTCAAGGCAGAGCATACGCAGTTTGCGATGACTGGTGACCATAAGGCATGGTGGATTCCTGGTGATTATGATACTCAGGAATATGACTATACAGAATCAAAGCTTTCTGAAATCAGAGGTTTGTTGCAAGGAGCAGTGAGCAGCAATGCTTCGCAGACCATCTTCTCGCCAACAGGTGTGCAGACTTCCCTTCAGATGAAAACCAAGGACGGCATTTACCTCAATATCCATGAGGCTGCCTTGGTAGATTATTCTTGTATGCACTTGAATCTCGATGACAAGAACCTCGTGTTCACCTCTCAGCTTACCCCTGATGCACAAGGCAACATGGCTCACATGCAGACCCCATGCCATACTCCATGGCGTACCATCATGGTAGTGGATGATGCACGCAAGGTGCTTGCCTCTCGCCTTATTCTCAATCTGAATGAGCCTTGCAAATATTCAGATACTTCATGGATCAAGCCTGTGAAGTACATCGGTGTTTGGTGGGAGATGATTGGTGGTGGCAAACAATGGTCATACACCAACGACCTTCCTTCTGTGAAGTTGGGAGAGACTGATTATTCTAAGGTGAAACCTCATGGTCAGCATCCTGCCAATACAGAGAACGTGAAGAAGTACATCGACTTTGCAGCGAAGAATGGCTTCTCGCAGGTGCTTGTAGAGGGCTGGAACATTGGTTGGGAAGACTGGTTTGGCCACAGCAAGGACTATGTCTTCGATTTCCAGACTCCTTATCCTGATTTCGACATTAAGTATCTCAATGACTATGCTCACTCCAAGGG
>ERZ1023706.121-NODE-121-length-18161-cov-16.824312_pt1 | contig 18161 bp, 16 predicted proteins | sample MGYA00380351_ERZ1023706 | MGnify/ENA primary metagenome ERZ1023706 (study PRJEB33179, sample SAMN07449038) | human gut metagenome | biome: Human-gut; feature: Human associated habitat; material: Faeces | host: Homo sapiens | place: India:Kasaragod | collected...
ATATTGCCAAATTGGAAAATCTTGTGGATTTATGGTGGGTGGTTAGACTCATTCTTATTATTGTTGACGGATTTACCCAATCATCCTTATGGAACATGCTTGGCGCATACATGGATTTGAAAAGAGAAAACTCATTGGCTAGGCAGTATGTGTTGGCTTTAATATATAAGCAAATGCCCGTTACAGAACTGTTTCTGTCGCAGAGGGCTGTGCTGCCTCAATTATTCTCAGCCGAACAGTCAGGAATCATTGTTAGTATTCCAACAAGTAGTGGTAAAACGAGGATTGCGGAAATGGCTATTTTGAATGCACTCATAAGTAACCCTGAAGGAAAAATACTATATATAGCTCCATTCCGCTCATTGGCATACGAAATAGAGAATTCCTTTGGAGATTTGTTTGCTACTGCAAAGATTAGGGTATCACATCTCTATGGAGGTAGCTTGTTTACAAGCTTGGACGTGGAAGAACTCTCAGAGGCAAGCATTGTTATCGCAACACCTGAAAAAGTAAAAGCCATATTCAGATGTCAACAAGATTTTTTCAAGGAGTTATCTTTAGTTGTCATGGATGAAGGGCATTTGCTTGGTAGGGAGCAAAGGCAAGTAGGCAATGAGATTTTTTATGAAGAATTAAGGTGTTTTCTGAAAGGTTTAGATTGCAAATATCTTTTGCTTTCTGCCGTCTTGCCAAATACAGACGACTTAGCAAAGTGGCTGACAGGTACTGACAATAACACATATCACACGAATTGGCGTCCGTCAAAGCAAATTTGTGGTATATTAAATTGGAATGGTGTCTCTGTCAGCTTGGATTGGTATAAAGACAATATCGTGTCGTCTTTCAACCATAATTTTGTTGTAAGACGAGAACTGCCGAGAAAGCCAAGGGAAAGAACCAAGCATTACTATCCAAAGAATAGAGTGGAGGCGATAGTGGAGACTGCAAGAAAATTGGAGTCTTTAGGCTCTACACTAATCTATGTTCCAATAAAGAAAAGTTGTAGCACATATGCTAAAGCTTATGCTAAAAGTTTGGATGCAGAACAACCTTACGTTTTTAAAGACAATTTGGAGCATAGAATATTCGAATTAGTTTGTAAAGAGACCTATAGTATCCCTACCATTTATGATTATGCAACTAAAGGTATATTCTATCATAATGCCGATTTGTTCACAGATGTAAGAATTACTTTGGAGAAGTTGATGCAAAGTGAGCATCCACGTGTTATCATAGCCACATCCACGCTGAGTCAAGGGGTAAATTTGGGCGTTTCTACGGTTATCCTTTCTTCAGTGTATAATGATCGTAAGCTCATTTCTAATAGGGATTTCTGGAACTTAGCTGGGCGTGCAGGTAGAGCATTTGCAGACGAAGAGGGAAAAATACTTGTTGCTTTTGAATACGATCAAAAGAAAACGGAATGGAAAAATGAACGCAAGAAGAGCTATATTATAAAAGATTATTTCGAAAATTCAAATTTAGACTTTGTTACAAGCGGACTTCTTGAGATAGTTTCATCTATACATAATATTGCTGTTGAAACAGGTACGACATTTGGCCATTTGCTTGAACTGATTGCTGACAACAAGCCGCTACCAACTATTGATAATACCACGGATGTAGAGAGTCTAATGTCAGAATTGGATGACTGCTTACTTTCCATGCATGGCTCCTATAGTGAAGATAAAATAAGTCTTTATTGGATTGAAGACATTTTTTCTAAATCCCTTGCTTATATTCAAGCCTCAAAAGGCACGATAGAAAATGTTACTTCTGATAATGTAATTTCATTTGTAAAGTCAAGGGTTGCTGGCATATTAAAGAGAATTGAAGGACGGGATAATTGGGAATATCTCATCCAGTCAGGTCTTCCTCTTCAAAAGAGCATTGATTTAGACTCAATATTTGTTGATATAGTGAAGCTTGTTATAGATTATCGGTTGTCTGATAAAACAATTGAAGACAAGGTACTATTGCTAAAAAATATAGAGACTCTTATCTCGAATCAGCCGAACTTCAATGATAAATACATTGGCTTGGAACGAATCGATGAGATTAGGGAAAAATGGTTGAAAGGAACACCTTTATGTGAGATAAACCCTTCAAATAAGGATGAAATAGCTGCAATACAGAATTATTACTCTTATGAATTACCGTGGTTTCTAAATGGAATGGCAAGCATGGTAAGGGCTGATGGGGAGTATGACGAAGATATGGCAAATGTTTTGTCGGAATTAGCATTACTTGTGGAAACTGGTTTGCCAAACAAAAGAGCCGTTAAAATTTACAGGAGTGGTATTCGCTCACGTGCATGTGCTACAGAATTTTCAGAACACATGTCAGGCATCTTCTTTGGAGAATATTATCCAAGTTCTTTAGTAAAATCTGAAATTATACAGCTATCTCCTTCTTGGAATAATCTTTCAGAACTAGGAAAGGCTTGGGTGGAAATATTGAAAGCAGAGCGTAACATAAAACAAGCCAATAAAATATCTCCAATTTCATCTTTTAGCATAAAGGGTGATAAGCATGGACTTACAATGTTTAAGGTACGCATCATTGATGGAAAGACATATTTTATATCATTGGATTTGGATAAAGTAGTAGCAATGAAACCAAGCAAGAGGGATTTCTCACAAGTAGAACATCTCAAAGGCATCTATTTTAAACACAATAGTGAATCTGACGAATATGATATGTTGGTTCTGAATCCATATATTAATGTAAAATAAAAACTATGTCAAGTTATGATGAAAGAACAAGTTTTAGCGCAGCAACGTGCTGACTTTGCCGTAGCAAAGTTCATAGAAGAGATATTAGAATCTGGTCATATAAAGGAATGTACCTTTGATGAAACCAGAGACTCTGCTTTAGAATGTGCTAAGCAAAATATAGAGGCTTCATCTCTTACAGAACGAGAGAAACATGTGGCAAAAGAGAGTGTAGATAAAGCTGTACATGAAATTGCCAAGATATTTAAGAAAGGGATGATAGAATCAGGAAGATTAATAAAACAAAATGAAAGGTAATGATTAAGGCGGTCCCATCCCGCACAATCTGGCGCAGACCTTTGATGGTCCGCCAACCTTAGAGCGTAGCGGCCCCGAGCACCGAGTAGGGCGGTTACATCCCCGCTTCTTGAGGAAGAGGGGCTTGGGGAGAAAGTGGAGCTCTCCTTGCAGGAGAGACGGAGAGGTAGAAAAGATGACTTCTTTAATAGTAAAGAAGGACGGGATGATTTTAGAGCAAACACTTCTTTAATGGTAAAGAAGGTTTCTGTCCCCAGTAAGGGGAATCGAAAGGGTCGTAAAGACTATTGAAGGATGATTTTAGAAAAACAATATGATAGAAGTAGATGATACCACCGCCAGAAACCTAGCCGCCCTATAATTTAAAAAAGAGAAGAAAAAACTAATCCAGGATAAAATGAACCAATTTGAACCATTTTTCTGAATCTCTACTTAAGAGATACAGAAAAACGGAGAACTTCCTTTCAATCAGAGACTTATCAGATTTCATCCAAAATCAACTCAAAAAAAAGTTGCTTTTTGCTGAACGAAATCAAAAATTTAACAGGCATAATTCGCTTATTTACAATAAAATTCGTATTTTTGCAGCGCGATTCAGTATCTCTTAAGTAGAGATTAAGAAGAACGAGACGATTTAAGAACTTAAAAAGTGGCTTTCTGGCAAGCAGAATGGTATATGATATATAATTTGCTTCAAGCAGCTCGGTTTGCATTTCGTATGCAGCAGGCAGAAAGACATAATAGTATTGAAGATTAGTGGAAGTGAGTCTATTGGTTTTTCAATGCTGTGATACATATCACAACCCTCATAACTCGGGAAGAGTCATCTTCTCAGGGGAAGCGGAGCTATATCCGGCAGTTGAAACCATTTAATATATTTTATAAAAAACTCCCCATCTGTTTTCAGATGAGGAGCATTTTCTAGAGATGGAAGTCGATTTCCTTCAGCCATTCCTGCAATGAGGAACATTCAGGCGGTCCCATCCCGCACAACCTGGCGAGACCTTTGATTGGTCCGCCAACCCTAAAGCATAGCGGTTCCGAGCACCGGAGGGCGGTTACATCCTCTCGTCCCTGAGGGAAGAGAGGCTTGGTGAGAAAGGTGGAGCCCTCTTTGGAAAGAGGGACGGGGTGATTTTCGAAAAACCTCATTCGAGCGACGACAAGTGCAGAGCGATACTGCAATGAGGAACAAAATATTTTTTTCAAAAAACTGATAGCTGTAACTACTTGTAATATAGTGGTGACGCTGTATTGATGATATACATATGTTACGAATAAATTCTATAGATATAAATGGAATAGGTCCAATATTCAAGTTGCATTTGGACTTTAATCCACATTTTAATATCATTTGTGGATCTAATGGTATTGGCAAAACGACAATATTAGAATGCATTGCCCAAACTTTTAACTATAATAATTATTCTTTAAGGCGTAATTTTCTGTCTGATGTAGGGTGTTGGATTACGAGTTTCGCAAATGAAGAATCAGGAGAAAATAAAAAGACAACAACTATTAAGGCATTGAGACCTTATGAGGAAACGGAAACGTATTTTGATTATAAAAATGAAGCTTTGAAGCTCGTGTATTATAAAACAAATCGAGTTTTATCATATATTCAAGTAGATTCAATATCCAAGGATCCGACTTTTTCTGATTATTCTTTTTCTAACCAAACTCATGAAGGAACCCCATTTTCTGAAATTAAAAGATGGTTTATCAATCGCTATTTATGGTCTACCCATAGAGATTCTTTGTGCAAAGAACAATTGGAAAATTTAAAATTAGCAGAAAGTATCTTTGCGACAATGGCTTCTGATTTTAGCTTTGACAAGGTTGATCCTGAAAGTTTTGATATTATTTTGGATACACCTAAAGGAAAAATCGTTTTAGAACAATTGTCTTCAGGCTATATTTCTTATATTATAGTTTTGTTGGGAATTATTAAAGATATAGAGTATCGTTTTAAAAATCCGCATATATGTGTTCGGGATTTTGATGGTGTATTAATTGTTGATGAAATTGATGTTCATCTTCATCCAGAATTACAATCTAAAATATATTTGACATTGTGTGAGATGCTTCCAAATGCTCAAATATTCACATCTACTCACAGCCCACATGTCATTCAAGTTGCAAAACCAGATGAAGTGATACCTTTGGTGTCAGAAAAAGACGGTAACGTTCATGTTAATCCTATCGTTAACAAAAAGTATGGATGCCAAGGTTGGACTATCGAGGAAATTTTACAGGATGTTATGGGAATGAAGGATACACGTTCTGCATTATATAAAGAATTTATGAATAAGTTTGATTTGGCTTTGCAGAATGACGATATGGAAACAGCTAACGGTGTTTATAATAAATTGAAGCTTATGCTGCATCCAGATAATGTATTACGTAAGGTATTGGAAATTCAGTTAATTGGAGGTTGATGATGATACATATAGTAAGAATAGAAAAGCCCAAAGAGCTTACTGATGAGGTTGTGAAACAAAAAACAGAATTGTATAAGAAAGATAATACAAAAACTGTTTGGAAAGAAAAATATATTCAAGAAGCTCTGATGGCAATGTCTTATCATAAGTGCTGTTATTGTGAATGTTTGTTGGATGAAGAGAGCAAATATATGGAAATCGAACACTTTCATGATAAAAGTTCCTATCCTGATGAAGTTGTGATATGGGACAATCTTCTTCCAAGCTGCAAGAAATGCAACACGACGAAAGGTACACATGACACCAAAGCTGATCCTATCATCAACCCAGCCGTAGATTATCCTCAAAAACATATGATTTTGTACAAAGGCATACGATTTAGAAAAAAAGACAAATTGGGAGAAATGACAATTACCGCTCTTAATCTAAACGATCAAGAACGTCACTGTATGCCTAGATATAAATTGATGACTGAGGTTACTCAAAAAATTGAGGACATGTATGAAACTTCAGAAGAATATTTATGTGGGCAAAAGAAACAGACTCCACAAGGACTAGGACGTTTACGAAATAATGTGTTGAGTTTGTTGTCCTTAGGTAAAAAAGAAAAAGAATACTCTTCAATAGTAGCGACAGCTATAATGAATGATCCATATTATGCTAAATTAGAAAGTAATATGAAGAAACTTAATAGTTGGAATCAGGACATGACTGATGTTGCAAAAGAATTGTCTGAAATCAAGTATGACGAGCAATAAGCAATGTAAAAAATACAATGACAGAATGATAATGCAATAAATTGTTTGGTATATTACCATTACAGCGTAAGGTTTTAACACATTAAGTATTTACCTTTGCATCCGAATTCTTATATATCAGAATTATGGAAACAATAGCTTCAATATATGATGGAAGAAAAATATAGCAATATAATCAAGGAGGCTGAGGTGTTATTTGATAGCATCCTGAAAGATTCCTTGCTGGTTCAAAAGAATACACTCTATGAAGGGTTTCCAATGAATCCCACAATTAGACATAATATAGAAGTTTGTGTAACTGATAATACTTGAAGCTATGGCATCGTGGAATGAAATATTGGATAGATTTGGGCATATGCCTAGTCAATACGACTTAGTACGAAGAGAATATCTTAAACAGCTGAGTGATTATACGGGTAGAAATACAATACTCTATTATTCGGCATAGTTACAAAAGTCTTTGATGTTAGAGGATGATGCAGAGTTACAAGATAAGGTACTGAGCATTCATCATTCTACAATGATTACTATAAGTAGCACCAAAGCTGCTAAGATTATAGAGAATCAGAATGGTGTGTCTTTCATCAATACTATTGGATGATATGAAAGGTAATGATTAAGGCGGTCCCATCCCGCAAAACCTGGCGTAGACCTTTGATGGTCCGCCAACCTTAGAGTGAAGCGGTTCCGAGCACCGAGTAGGGCGGTTTCCCTCTTCTTCCCTGAGGGGGAGAAGACCGAGATGAGAGGTGGAGCCTTCTTTAATGGTAAAGAAGGACGGGTAGGTTTTCGAAAAGCTGATATGATAACACCGGTAAGCGAAGCATCAATAATAATTTTAAAGCTACTTTTTCTGTTGATGTGGAGCCTACCTTTAAAAAACAAGATAAATGAAGGAAAACAAAAACTATCCTGGTTATGTCAGGAAAGTCTTCTCCTATTTTGATGGATGCAAACAAGGAGGAGGATTATTCTTGTTCAGGACTCTCAATGCTGAACGTGCTAAATATACGGCTCAGGATTATAATCAGATGCTGTTTACCATTTATAATTTGGTAGATCAAGGCTATTTGATGGATAAGGAAGGGGATTTTATAGTCCTCACACAAGATGGTTATGACTATATGCAAGGTGGAGAGATGCCATACAACAAAGTCAATTTCCACCATTTGGTAAAGCCGAGTGCTGATAGCCCGACCAGATTTGAGCAGTTATGGCAAGTGATTGGCAGGGAAGATACGGCATTATTTTATGTATCAGGCCCCTGCTTCTATAATACCATCAAACCATATCTCAAGAATCTGCATGGCAGTTATTCTGATTATATGGAAGAACTGAAAGCCAAGGAACTTCCTACGTCAAGGATCAGTTGGTTTCGTAGTCTCTATACGCAGTTAAGTGATAAAGAATCTGAATTGTTCTTAAGAGATTTGTCGTTAGCAGTAGAAGAAATTTATAATGATGCAGATTGTTCCCAGACCAATGAGGAATCTGATGATGAAGAAATGGCATTGGCTTGGGGAGACGGTACATTAGCTTCGGCAACAACTTCTGATACAGCAAAGGTAAGTCCAAAGAAAAAAGTCTTTGTATCTTATAGTTGGGATGATGATGAACATGAAACTTGGGTTCACAAGCTGGCTGAGGATTTATCGGCAACCTTTGAGGTTAAGATAGATGTTAAGCAACCTTTAGGAACTGATCTTAATCAGTTTATGGAGTCGTTGATTAATGACACAGATAAGGTACTAATCATTGCAACGCCAGAATATAAGAGAAGAGCCGATGGACGTATCAAAGGTGTAGGGTATGAAACGACTTTAATAACCAATGATTTGATTTCTGATCAGAATAGAATCAAGTTTATACCGATTATTAGAAAAGGTAGTAAGGAAGAATCTTATCCCTATTACTTAGGTAATCGCAAAGGATTAGATATGAGAGATGACTCTAAATATGAGGAGGCATTGAAAGAATTAGTAGATAATTTGGAGAAATATTAATTTAGCAACATAAAGTTTAGAAGAAGACTGATATGTCAAATCAAACATCAGATAATAATAAACGGATAGCGAAGAATACCTTGCTTCTTTACTTCCGTATGCTTCTTATGATGTTCGTAACTTTGTTTACGAGTCGAGTGGTATTGGATAAATTGGGGGTGACAGATTATGGTATATACAATGTCGTTGGAGGCGTTGTTGCTATGTTGGGATTCCTCAATAGCTCTATGTCAAATGCAGTACAACGATATTTATCTTTCGAAATAGGTAAGAATAATGAGGAAGGTGTCAATAGAATTTTTAATGTGTCTATTCTGGCACATACAGGAATCGCAGCCTTTGTATTTATCGTGCTGGAAATAGCTGGTGTATGGTACTTGAATACACACATGAACATTCCTGAAGATAGAATGGAGGCTGCTAACTGGGTACTGCAGTGTTCTATATTCACCACTTTGTTTACTATTGTTCAGGTGCCATATAATGCTATTATCATATCAAAAGAGCAGATGGGCATATATGCTTATATCTCTATATTGGAAGTGATATTGAAGCTTCTTGTTGTATATATGCTGGCTATAGGTAACTTTGATAAACTGAAACTATACAGTATTCTCATTATGGTTGTTACAATAGGAATCATGATGGTATATAGATTTTATTGTGCGAGGAAGTATAGTGAAGCTAAATTCAGATTTGTTAAGGATTGGAATCTACTGAAGCAGATTGTCGGTTTTGCAAGTTGGAATATGTTAGGAGAACTGGCTTGGGTGTTTACAGGTCAAGGTGTAAATATCATCCTGAATTCCTTCTTTGGTCCAGTAGTTAATGCTGCTAGGGGGTTGGCTGACCAGGTTAATGGTGCCGTGACTAGATTTGTGGCTAATTTTCAAACAGCAGTAAATCCACAGTTAATTAAAAGCTATGCATCTGACCAGCTGGATGAAATGAAAAGACTCCTGTACAGAAGTACACGCTTTTCTTACTATCTTCTATTAGCATTGTCTTTGCCTATAATACTAAAGATGGACTTCATTCTTCATCTCTGGTTAAAAGAAGTTCCTGCCTATACAACGGGGTTCTGTCAACTCGTTTTGGTATGTTCTTTGGTCTCTTCGCTTTCAAATCTTTTAGCTCAGGTGGCTAGAGCGTATGGTAAGATTCGTAATTACCAGATAGTTGTATCAGTGGTTCTGTTTATGAATTTTCCTCTATCTTATATTGTGTTGAAGATGGGTTGTTCTCCATTGTCTACAATGTGTGTAAATATCGGCGTTCAAGGTGCTTTATTATTTATAAGACTCCGATTAACTAATAAGATGATACAGATGTCATATGGAAATTTTATAAAGAATGTTTTGTTCCCGGTTGTGACTGTTACGACTGCAGCACTTGTTATACCTTTGGTTATTTACTTTATGCTTGACAACTCCCCAACTAGCTTTATTGTTGTTAGCTTGGTTTCATTTGTTAGTGTATGTTTATCAACGTATAGCTTAGGTATGAATGTAAATGAAAGACAGTATATTTTGACGGCTTTGTCAAAGGTAATAAAGAAAATTAAAAAGTAAGATATGGAGAAGATTGCTAATATAACTTGGGTAACTTTTAATAATTTTGGAACTTACTTGCAGGCTTATGCTTTGCAGCAATATATTGTTTCTCTGGGCTATGAAGATAGTATTCTAGATGATTCCACTATTATACAAAAGCCCGTCAGCTGGAAGTATACAATAAAAAAAATGCTATGGCGCTTAGATAAAGGATATCGTAGATTTGTAAATAACCAAAAGAAATCGAAAGCGTTGTATGAATGTTTTAAAAGAGATCATCTTATCATTGATAAAAATGTCGAGGATCCTCAAAAACTAGATGCTCGTTATGATTGCTATGTTTGTGGCAGTGATCAGATATGGAATCCTTTCTCTTTGGCCAATCCAAAGTCCGGTTTCTTCTATGCAGATTTTACCAAACAGAAAAAAATAGCTTATGCTCCAAGTATTGGTGTTGCAAAGATGCCTAATGAATATAGGGATCGTTTTAAAAGCTTAATCAGAGATTTTTCTTCCTTGTCTGCAAGAGAGCCTCAGGGACAGCAGATAATGGAAGAACTTTCTGGTAAATCTGTAGTTAATGTCGCAGATCCAACATTACTTTTGGATAAAGCTAGATGGGAGATGCTTTTACCCAAACAAGAAGGGGTAAGGGAAAAGTATATTCTTGGTTATTTTTTAACTTCAAATCCTATATATATCGAAGCTGCTAGAAAGTATGCCCATAGCCATGGATATAAGTTTAAGATGTTTTATACGGATAAAACTTATTATAATGAAGCAGATGAAGTAATAACTGCTGGCCCGATAGAATTTTTGGGGGCTATTCATAATGCTGAGTATCTATTTACGGATTCTTTTCATGGTAGTATTTTCGCATCCATATTTAATGTTCAGTTCATAACTTTCAAAAGATTTAAGAAGTCTGTTACAAGTCAAAATTCTAGAGTTGAGAATCTATTGAAAATAATGAAGATAGAAGAAAGACTCTTGTCTGAAGATGAGGTTAGTCTAATTGATAGTCTTGAAAAAATTGATTTTGAAAAAGTATGGAAGAACTTAACTCCATTTATAAAAGAATCAAAAGAATATTTAAATAATGCACTCAAATAATAAAATAAAAGAAGTTTGCCCTGTTGATAAATGTACAGGTTGTTCTGCCTGTTATAATGCCTGCCGTCATCAGGCGATTAATATGGTTGAGGATTCTTTGGGACATCTTCATCCAGAGATTGATAGTGATAAATGTGTCGGTTGTCATCTATGTCAGATGTCCTGTCCTGTCATTAATAGACAGACCTTGCTTTATCCCAAATCTTGTTATGCTGTAGCATTGACAGAGGAGAAAGATTTGATGGAAAGTGCTTCTGGCGGAGCTGCAACTGCTTTGATGAGAGCAGTCGTTTCTGAAGATGGTATTGTATATGGATGCACTGGTGAAGATGTGTTTCATGTGCACCATATAAGGGTAGACTCCTTGCAAGATATACAAAGATTAAGAGGTTCTAAGTATGTTCAATCAGAGATTGGTACAACGTATAGAGAGGTACTCAAAGATCTGAAGGATGAAAAAATGGTATTGTTTACAGGAACACCTTGCCAAATTGCAGGTTTGAAGTCTTTCTTGCGAAAGGATTATTCCAACTTGGCGACTATGGATTTGGTATGTCATGGTGTGCCTTCGCAAAAAATGCTGACGGAGAATGTTGGCTATTATACTGGAGAAAAAGATGGCAAGAAAATAAAAGTTTCATTCCGTAAAAAGGTAGTAGCGGAAGAAGGTAAAACCAAACTCAATTCTGCAAGAATTGAGTATGGTTGGTTTTTACAAAACCAACCATACTCAAGCATAAGCCGCAAGTTTTATGATGATAGCTATATGTTTGGTTTCTTGCAATGTCTTACTTTCCGTGAGAGTTGTTATTCTTGTAGATATGCCACCTCAGCTCGTTGTTCCGACATAACAGTGGCTGATTTCTGGGGATTGGGTAATGATACTGACTTTGAAAAGGGAAAAGGTGTTTCTCTCTGTTTTGTAAATACAGATAAAGGTCAGGTGTTATTGGACAAGATAAAGGAACAGGTTGTTTTGAAGGAACGTGATATCGTTGAAGGAATAAGTGGTAATGGTCAACTTCGGCAACCGAGTGGTAGAAACAAGTCCCATCTTTTGTTTCGAAATCTTTATCCCAAAGTTGGCTTGAAAGTAGCAATAGACCAATCTTTGAAAAAGGAAAGGTTTAAGCAGAAGGTTTTGCAACCTCTAAAGAAAAATATAAAACAAATAATAGGGAGGAAGTAGAAATGGATAAAGTAGCTTTGATAATCCCCTATTTTGGCAAATGGCCAGAGTGGATGGATTTGTACTTGTACTCTTGTAGTAAGCAACATAACATTGATTTCATTTTCTATACAGATTGTGAGATTCCCCAGCGAATCTATTCAAATACAATTTTCCATCGAATATCATTTGGGGACTATTGTTCCTTTGTGTCAAATCGTCTATCCATCTCGTTCCATCCAAAAGCCGCTTATAAGCTTTGTGACTTAAAGGTCTTTTATGGAATAGTGCATGAAGATGATTTAAAAGGCTATGATTGGTGGGGATTTGGTGATATAGATTTAGTTTACGGAGACTTATCCATATTGGTCAACGATAAAAATCTCAAAAAGTATGACTTGTTGACAACTCATGTTGATAGAATCGCAGGGCATTTTACGGTTATCAGAAAGAAGTCTAAATATACTACTCTTTGTATGGAAATACAAGATTGGAAAAAGCTTTTGTGTGATGACAAAAACTATGGTATAGATGAGAATGCTTTTACAAGAAAGGCGATGCCTTTGAAGTATAAGGTGATAGGAAAAATCTATTTTCATATAGTTCGAAAGTTTACATCTTCCGATAGTAAGCATTATTGTTTCTCAGTTTTGGAAAGATGTTTCTCTCTTTTTAAAAGCAGGGTTTTAATGAAGGAGTATTTCACTACTTTTAAACCCTTACCGCAAGTGACATGTAGCTATAATCCAATTACCAGTGAGATTATATGTCCAACTACTCAAATAAGTAGAATCAGATATGGGGGGGGCAAAATTATATCTTCACTTTATGTGTTATAAAAAAACACCGTATTACATAACAGATAACTATTGGAAAAATGGTTTCTACAAGATTCCGAAAGAATATGATTTTTCAAAAGGTGAAATTGTTGAAATAAGTACGGATGGAATAAAAATACTTAAATTTTAAATGAAAATGAATATATATTCTGATGAATTTCTTTTGGCTGTTTGGCAAAAAGCAGAAGAAGTACAAGGGGTTGATTCTCGTATATGGCGTAAGGACTTTGCAGGAGCCTGGATTCGTTATGATCATTATGGTATGAAGGATGCTTATGGATGGCAAATTGATCATCAAAAGCCACAATCTCAGGGTGGTTCAGATGAAATAGTGAATTTGTTCCCTTTGCAATGGGAAAATAATCTGGAAAAATCAGATAACTATCCATTCTTTAGTACCAGGATGACATCACAAGGTAGTAAAAATATAGAGAAAAAACAGTCATGGCAAATTCTTCAGACACACAAGGATTAATAGTCCCTCGTAATGTACATAGGTACAATATAAGAAATTGGAGTCTATATGAGTGGGGCTTGTGTGCTTCGGCATTAATTATAATTATTGCCTTGGCCTTTTTTGTGTGGGCAGATAAGACCATATTTGAATTCCATTATCCTATCCAATACGATAAGTTTGGCAATTTTGGTGATTTTGTTGGTGGTATTGTTGGTACTTTATTTGCTTTTCTGAATGTGCATTTGCTTATAAAAACGATAGGTTTACAAAACAAGGCAAATGCTCAGACTGAAAAATCCTATAATTATGTGCAGCGTACAGAAAATACCAGAACTATGGATACGCAGATTAGCTCTTTGTTTGCTCTTTATAATGATACCGTGTCTTCTTTGTCATTTCAGGGATGTAATGGTAAGGCTGCTATAGTTGGTATTTCATCTGAAATATTGAGTAAAAGTACTACTATTTTTAGTAATGATGGTGACGATAAAAGAGCTATGCTTGCTTTTGAATCAGAATATGCTGCGCAACGAGATAGACTTGCTGTATATTTTAGGGTGGTATATCGAATGCTGTGTTTATTACTTCAATCAGATATAGAAGATAGGGTTCGTTATAACTACGCTAAAATGATACGTTGTCAGCTGACAGAAAGTGAATTGTGTCTTTTGAGGTACAACGCACTAACATATAATGGTAGAAATATCCAAGATAAGATTTTAAAGTTTAATCTTTTGAAGCATCTTCCTGCTTCTAAACTTTTTGATCTGTATCCTTTTTACAGACATTTGAATGAGAATCTTTCCAATCATCTTGACGTAATGCTCTATGATCTGCGTAAGAAGCTGGAGGAAACTTTTGTCTTCGGAAATAATCTTGCTACGAAGATGCCTTTTCCAACTAATCTGGCTAATCTCTCTTTATTCTATAATGTTGCACCAAGCAGGCGGCGTGTTGATATAATATTTAGAGTGAATAGGAGAATCAGTAATAATAGTACTGACATAGAAAGGGCAATTGTTCGATATTCAGATGCCGAAATAAGAAAGTTCTTTCAAGCATATTTGTTAGAACTCTTTTCGAAATCTATGTTTCAGGTTTATGCGAAAGTAGAAGAATTGAAATTTAAAAGAACTCGTACCAATAATGCTGTTTGTTTAAGCATGACTCTCGAGTGTCAAAATCCAAATCGAATTTTGATTTTAACAAGAAAGCAACTTGATAGGCCGATGTTATCTGTCGCCCCTGTAATTATAGGAAATCATATATTATAATTAAATAGTTAATATTTTATGATACCAAAAGTAATTCATTATTGCTGGTTTGGTGGTAATCCATTGCCAGCGAGTGCAAAGAAGTGTATTGCATCATGGAGAAAATATCTCCCAGATTATGAGATAAAGGAGTGGAATGAAAGTAATTTCGATGTGAATATCATTCCTTATACAGCAGAGGCATACAAGGCTAAGAAGTATGCCTTTGTGAGTGATTATGCCCGTTTCTGGATTCTCTATAAATATGGTGGCCTTTATTTTGATACAGATGTAGAGGTTATTAAGAATATGGATGATATTATAGCAAAAGGTCCGTTTATGGGACTCGAAAAAAAGCAAGCTGGAGCAACGCCTACGCAGTTAGGCGTTGCTCCAGGCCTCGGGCTTGGGGTAAACCCAGGCCTCGGGCTTGGGGTAAACCCAGGCCTCGGGCTTGGGGTAAACCCAGGCCTCGGGCTGTACAAAGAACTATTAGATGTTTATGATGATAAACATTTGTTTTCTGCATTTGGAAAAATCGGTGAAACGATAGTTGATATAACTTCAAAAATCATGCAGAAAAAAGGTCTAAAACGACAAGGTGATGGCTTTTTGCATTGTGGGGAAATCACGATATATCCAGAAGAGTATTTTTGCCCCAAGAATTATTATACCGGGGAGTTGACAATAACTCCTAATACTTGTGCTATACATCATTATACTGCTACTTGGCATAAAAATACGAAGACATTTATAGAGAAACTCAAAAATCGTCTTCATTTGATGTATGTTAGATTTTCTATTCAATTTTTTAATGATGTTAGAAGATGAATAATTTCTCGTTAGATTTAGATTATTTGTTTGTTACAATATTATTGGTATTTGTTTACTATTTTGCTGGTAACAATATTAGTAAAGGGGATAAGTTCTGGCAGAACTCTATTCTTTGTGTTGTATCAATGATTTTTGCAATGGGAGTAAGGTATGGTAGAGGTTATGATTATTTGCACTATATTGATGTATACAAGTATAATCTTGAGGATCGTCAATTGCTTTTTTCATGGATCAATCAAGTGCTTAAATGTATCAAAACACAACCTTTTGAGATATTTGCTTATTATGCTATACCTTTCTCTGTCTTCTCTTTGATTTTATTGTCTCGATATAAAATTTATGCTAAATATTTATTCCCATTATTTGTTGTAGGATGGTTGCAAATTGAAGAGTCTACGATTAGACAAATCCTAGGTTTTTCTTTCGGTTTTGTTTATTTGTTTTATTTATTTAAAATTGATTTTAATAATATAAGAAAGGCTGTAAAATTAAGATTGTTAGCTTTGTGTGTTGTTTTTCTGATTTGTTCTTTTAGCATACATTCTGCTAATGTTATAACTCTTGCTTTTATAACAGTTGTCTATTTGTTTATAAAGAAACCTATCGATTATAAAATAACAATTCCTTTATATTTGGTAGGTGCACTTGTTATTTCAAGAATGAATGATACTTCTTTTTTGAATCCATTCTTAACATTATTGTCAAGTCAAGATGACAAATTTAGCCAATATGCTAGTAATGCTGATATCTGGTTTGGTAAAGCAGGTTATAGTGAACGTTACACAGCTAATTTTATTATAAGATTTTTTGATATAACCTCTTGTTGTGGTATATTCTTTTTAGGTTATAAACTGTTGGCGATGTTACAAAATTTAGATAAAAGTATAGTAGGTTTATACAATGTTTATGTATTAGGTTCGATATTCTATGTTTCTTTTGCTAATTATGAACTTATCAATAGAATAACTAGATATTTTTATGCATTTTGGGTATTCCCAGTCGCATTAATATTTTATTATAGGAAAGATTTAATCAAAGATAGCACTTCGCAAATAGCTTATGTTTCTTGCTTTGGTGTATTCATCTATTTTTTAAGATATTTATTTTTAAAAGGTGATCAAACTTTATTCTTATGGGACATATAAAAATTTCAGTTATCATACCGGTTTACAATGTAGAACAGTATATTAGACGTTGTGCAGAGAGTTTAACTAATCAAGATCTTCCTCTGGAGGAGTTTGAAGTTATCTTTGTAAATGATGGAACAAAAGATAATTCCATACAAGTCTTGAAAGATAATATCGATTTTAGTAAATATACTAACTTTCATATATATAATAAAGAGAACGGCGGTTTAAGTTCTGCTAGAAATTTTGGCTTAGATAAGATTACAGGCGATTATGTCTGGTTTGTAGATTCTGATGATTGGATTGAACCGAATTGTTTGGATAAAATCCTACATAAACTCGAAGAAACACATCCTGATGTTCTTTATATTCATGCAGATGATTATGAGGGAGATAAAATTTATAAGAGGGGAGGTTTCTTTGAATTTGGGATTGTTAGTGGAAAATACTTTTTAGAGTATCTTAAAAAGTATAACTGTGCTCAATTTTATATTCTTAAGCGTGGCTTCATTTTGCAATACGGATTTAAATTCCGTCAAGGTTTATTGCATGAAGATAACGAGTTTACTCCTCGTGTTTTATATCATGCATCTAGAGTAACTTCTATAGAAGGATATTTCTATCATTTCTTTAAACATCCAGGATCAATTACAACGACACCGAATCCCAAAAAGCTATTTGATCTGATAGAGATAGCAAACAGTTATAAAGAGTATGCTAAAGAGTTGCCAGATAAAGATAAGTACTTATATTGCAATGTTATTGGTAATAACATCAATCAAGCAATGTTTGAATGTCCGAAATATACTAAGGATATACAGCAAGCCGTGAATTCTACTATTAGTAAAGGGAATTTTTCCGGCGATTTGTTAAAAGCTAGTATAAAAAAATATAAGCTGGAAGGTTTCCTTTTTTCTATCTTTCCAAAAAAGTGCTTAAAAATTTATTCTTTTTTGCAGAGCTTCAATAGAGATAAAGGTGGTCAGAAGAAAATGAGACAATTGGAGACGTAAAGGCATTTTGTAATGTGCATATAGATTGTTAGATTTATAAATTGAAATATAAAGGGACAATGAATAATTTTAAAGACATAAAAATTGCCGTAGCCGGAACAGGCTACGTAGGTCTGAGTATAGCAACCCTGTTATCTCAGCACCATCATGTAACAGCAGTAGATGTAATCCCAGAGAAGGTGGAGAAACTCAACAATAAGATTTCTCCAATCCAGGACGATTACATCGAAAAGTATTTGGCAGAAAAGCCATTGAACCTCGTGGCAACCCTTGACGGCAAGGAAGCCTATAAGAATGCAGACTTCGTAGTGATTGCAGCACCAACCAACTACGACCCAGTGAAGAACTACTTCGATACAACGCATGTAGAAGAAGTCATCGACCTGGTACTGGAGGTAAACCCAGATGCAGTGATGGTCATCAAGAGTACCATCCCGGTAGGTTACACCCGCAATCTCTACTTGAAGTATGCCAAGAAGGGCGTGAAGAAGTTCAACCTCCTCTTCTCTCCAGAATTCCTTCGTGAGAGCAAGGCACTCTATGATAACCTTTACCCAAGCCGTATTATCG
>ERZ1023706.128-NODE-128-length-17662-cov-8.123587_pt1 | contig 17662 bp, 28 predicted proteins | sample MGYA00380351_ERZ1023706 | MGnify/ENA primary metagenome ERZ1023706 (study PRJEB33179, sample SAMN07449038) | human gut metagenome | biome: Human-gut; feature: Human associated habitat; material: Faeces | host: Homo sapiens | place: India:Kasaragod | collected...
CGAGATCTGCTAGGGCGTCCACAGTCTAAAAATCGCAATCAAACCGCTCTGAAACGTCACCTGGATTCTTACAATCCACAACGTCACCATCCTCATCAAGGATTTCTTTGTAGCCATCAAAAACCTCATAGTGGAAGTTATTGCTACAACCTTCCCAGCAGTTATCATTGTCGCATACCTTATCATACCATTTCGTATTTTCGGTACAATATTGCTTTGCTTCATCCAATGTATCAAACTCTGCAACATTGTTTACCTCAACATTATTATTGTAATATATCTGATATTTCTTCATATATCATTGACTTAACCGTGCTGTCGAGGGCTAAAAATAATCTATAAATCCAGTAATAAATCTCCGATGTTATAACGAATAAACTTCGTCACCGAGAAGACGCGGAATGATTTCAGCATCAAGGATGCTATCGTAATCCCAGAGACGGGCACCGAAATCTTTCTTCAGCTTCACTACCGCCATTTTGTATGCCTCCTCGCCATTCTCGGCATAGCCTTCATATTCGTAATACTTATATGAAAAATTGACGGTGGCATGAAGACAGACGGTAAAGAAACCCTTCGGCATCGCAGCCAGCTCCTTGCGGCGCTCGTTGATCTCTCTGGCGATGCGCTGCTTTACCAGGATTTCATTGTCTTGTCTGTGCTTGCGGTCTGCTGCCTCCTTCGCTATCACGGCCTTCTCGCACTCCTCTGGAGTATCAGCGAGGGCAGGGTAGCAATAGATGAAGGATGAAGGGCTACAGCCTGTAGTCTGCAATTTTCTGCCCGCATGCTCGTCCTGATAGATCTTTTTCAGAAGGGCGTGAATGTTGTAGTTAACTTCCAGCTTCCTGCCGCCCGGCTCGTTCTTGTCGGTCAGACTATTAATAAACTCCTCGGCTTTTTCTGCTGAGTCAATGATAACTTTCTTGTCGAAATATACAAAAAACTTCTTCATATTCTTTGCGCTTAACCGTGATGCGCCTAGGGCTGAACTATAAATATATTATTGATTATTAGCTTTTGCCTCCAAAGCTATAACAGGCGTTCCGTCTGTCTTATATAGCATTCTTACTCGTATCCATACATACCGGCCCTTCAGCCAGAAGGCTTCGTTTTCGTCCTGCCACTCTCCCGTATATCCTCGGTTTTCCAAGGTATCGCGGGTCTTGTCGGTGATATTGTCTAGGTCGTAGGCTAACACGCCCATCGCCTTCAATTCGATGGCAACCGCAATTTTTACCTCCTGCGGTGTTCGTGGATAGTCTTGATCTGAACAATCATGCACACCCATTAACTTATCTATATTGATAATAGATGTAAGCAAAGCTTGGATTTCTACAAAATTCAAATTAAAGGAAATTGTTTTCATATTGCTTGCGCTTAACCGTGATACGCCTAGGGCTTAGTAATAATTATATCTGCTTAGTTCTCTTTATCTGCTTACGTGCCCACTCCTTTGCGGTTCCCGGCTCAATATCGCCATAGCGCTCCATATCGTGCGCCTCGCTCAGAAGGTTCTCGTAGGCTGTATTATTATGCCGTTTGCTCGCTGCGATGATAGCAAGGGCGTGGTCATAATCTCGAATAGGGCGAAGAGGATTTTCACGCTCCATCTTTGCAATAAGCTTACCGCGCTTTACGCTATCGCCTCGCTCAGACTGGCGTGAGATCATCGCTGATATTCTGTCGTTCTTATAATCTACCTTTTCCTCTGCCATCTGCTGCGCCTCCTCGAAGGTAACTGCATTCTCTGATTTTCTAACCAGCGAGCGTGCCCATGCATCGCGAACGTCTTCCCAGGTTTTCACCTTCTTCACGACCTTCTTCTTTCCGTCGAGCATTTCGATAAATGCTTTTCCGTCCTTTGCATTCAGGTAATAATCGTAATAGTGATCCTGATAGCCATAGCCGTTGTAGTTATCATCGAAGGTATGATAATCTACCTTCTTTTCCTCAACGAAAGCCTTCATCTTACCCAGAAGTGATTTGGTACCATCGAAGACACAAACGTTTACTACGCCGTTCTTTTCGCACGCTGATACTCTGCTCTTATGCTTCTTGTTAGCATTCTCAACAGATGAAAATTTGGAAGGAATAAATACTCTTCTATATGTTCCCATATTGCTTGCGCTTAACCGTGATGCGCCTAGGGCTTAGATAATTGATAATAGTTATTAATTGATGTGTTCGTCGATACATTGGTCAAAGATAGCTCTTGATAAACTCCAGTCTGCCTTAGGATATTCACCCCAGCCGGCACCCTCATTATTGTTGACGTACCACAAATCTTCGTCCTCCTTCACGGTTGCAACGTGATACATATTAACTCCAGTAAAGAATGAATCCTGGCTGTGGTCGTAGCATACATCGAAGGAATTATTATCGTTTTCACGATAACGATAACCTGTCTTAATCAACTCTTCTTCTAACATTGTTTTCATATTACTTGCGCTTAACCGTGATGCACATAGGGCTAAAATGATTATTATTGTTTTTATTTATCTTCTTGTTTTATTTTCTGATGCAAAGGTACAAAGAATTTCTGAAACTACCAAATAAATGCACTTTAATTACGCTTTTAGGTGCATTTTTAACGTTTGTTTTATTTACAAAGAAAATTCTGATACCCTTTTTGCATTTCTTTTTTCATTTGTCGCCTACCAGGGAATCGGACCCAGAGGAGTTGGGATTGCTTGGCAATCCGAATCGCTCCTGCCAGTCGTAGGCGAATTTCGGCTGCTGCTATCCTCACGGACCGCAAGTAGCCTTTTCGTAAAACTAAAACACGCGGACGCTTCCGCAGTCAAACATTTAAATCTTTAAAGTTATGTTTAAAAATGCTCCCCGTGGCGGTGGCGATCCACCCTTGCCGGTCTGCCGGACGGGGATGAGGGGTTCTATGCTACATCAGCAGGGAAATAGTGTTTGTTGTAATACTCCTTATATTCCTCCTCGGTCATACTATTCATGGCAAGAAAACTCTTCCAGTTACCTTCTCGAACGTATTCCTCTTTCGTCTCCTCAAAGGTATGAGGAGCGATGTAACCGGCAGGATAAAAAGCCTCATGCCGAAATTCGATTGCATCGCCAACCAAACACCCTGATAGGTTCAGGTTCTCTTCGTCCGGAGTTTCTTCATCCTCGTCCAACCTCTGGTCTTAAGTCTCTATTGCATACTTAATAATCGTGCGATTATCCTTCTCCCATGAGCAGGTATCGTCCGGCTTGATATTGCATTCCTGCAGTACCATATTCACCAGCTCGCCGATACCCTTGCGGCTCATGATGTAAGCATCATGGTAGAAGTCGAAGGGGATAACGTGATCCAACTTCCAGCCCTTCTCCTCGTTAACAGATGGTCGGCCGTATGCCTTGCGGCTCTCTTCTGTCACCTGCACTTCGTTTTCTACATTCTCTATAACGTTCATACCGTTGTTTTTATTATTCTTTGCTTCCATAATTTCTAAATTTTATATGTTCTATAATATGATATTGCGATATTATTTATCGAAAGTATCGCTAGTAATATATATAATTTCTGAACCGCACTTGCAATTTCTTACAGATGAAACATGAAAACAAGCTCTACCTATACCAGATAACCAGCACTCTCTACCTAACTTTTTAATAGCTTTCTCTTCGCTGATTTTCTGATTGCCTTCAGCGTAGTACTTATAATTAGCTTCCTCTATCTGAGTAAAATCTGTTTTGAGATAGCCTATACTCTGAAGATACACCTTATCTTTCTTTGTTAACTTTACCATAATTTCTAATTTTTAGTTGATTCTATAATATTCGTATAATACCAGACCACTGCTTGCGCCATCGCATCTTTCAATGCCTCCAGATACTGGTCGATGGCTGCTGGCGTATCAGTATTGATATACTTATCTGGATATTTGCCGCCCTGGTCGCCACTGCCCAGATGGATGATGCAGAAGGAGCGGTCCTTGTCGTGGGTGGCTACCATACCACGGCGCTTGCAAAACTCCACAACCTTATCGAAATATTGTGGCTCGAAAGTCACTACCTGGAGCACGCTCCAGGGATATTCCTGGGCAGTCAGCAGGATTTTACCCTGCTGCTGCGAGATGGCGAAATTATATATAACTGATGATTTCTTCATTTTCTATATGTTCTATAATAAGTGATTACTACTTATGCTGCCTTCTTAACGTATGCTTCTGCCACCGTATGCTTCCATACTTCGTTGCCATTCGTCAGGCGCTTTCCGTTTGCATCGCAACGGCAGTTGCATAATCTACCAAAACACTTGTAATAGATACGGTATCGGTACGCAAACTCTGATGTTTCGGTGGCCATTGGTCGAAGCAGCTCCATATCTCCCGGCTGGAAGGTGTAATTCTCTACCTTCTCGAATCCTGCCGGAATAGGATTTTCGGCTTTCCAGGCTGCACGGCGTGCCTCGTATGCTGCACGTCGGCGGTCCGCCTCCTGTTGGTATCTCTTTCTTTCTGCCTCCTGTTCCTCTTCACGTTTCTTCTCTTCGGCTATCTTAGCCACTTCTGCTGCCAGGATCTCGGATTTCTTCTTGCCCGTAATATTCTCGGCAATCTGCCAAAATCTGCCTTCTGGGAAGCACTGAATGACCAGCGCCAAGCCTACATAGGTAATACCCCAAAGACCTTCCAGTTTAAAGACTTTGGCACCGCCTGTAAACAGATTTACGTCTATCTTATCCACTTCTGCCTGGTATCTTTCCTGCACCTTCAGAAGCTCTTCACGGCTGGTGACTCGCACCATTTTGCGCATATAGAAGCTGCTGCTGTCCTCCTGGATGTGCCATTCATTATCCATCAATTTGATATAAGAGAAAAGTTTCTCCTTCTTTCCGTGGTCGATGGCGGTCCATCTGATACCCAAAGACTGATTTTTGTTTTTCGTGAGATTCACATAAAAACCTACACAGCGAGTGCTCGGATCATCGAAGATTCCGTGAACGGTGATTTGTGTCTGATATTTGCAGATAGGGAAGCCCTTTGCCAGTTTCTCTAGAGTCTCGAAACTGCATCCCTTCTCCACTGCCTGGAGCAGTGCTTCCGGAACTTTCTTTGTACTCAAGTTCTTAATATGTTTCTTGTCGTATGATGAAGACTTCTTGAATAAGTCTGTAACTTTGTTTGCCATAATTCCTAATATTTTGAATGTTCTATAATTGGTGATTTCTGATTTTTCCGATGGGCTATAATAGGGCAGCGCTTAGGCTGCCTTGCCCTTGTCTATATCGTTAATATAATAATTTGTACTTACACGGTCTCGAACCTTATTATAGGCGTAAATCTCAGGGCGCTCATAGGTATATCCTTCTGCCTCTAATTCTGCCTTCACGATATAATAGAGCATGTATGCCAGGTAATTTGACTGGTAATAAACATCCGTATCGAAAAGCACCCAGCCTCCCCAATCGTCGATGTCGTTGCTCAGGAAAGAGATAAAACCGCTTGTGCTGGTGTGATTCTCCTTGATCCATCCGGCTATCTTATCACGGTGATTTTTCGCCTTCTCTATAATCGCCTTCTTAGCCTGGTGGGTAAGTTTGATGCGAACCACGCAAGCGTCATTCTCGTAATTATAGAAGCGTGGCTGCCATACCTGGATAAAATCCAGTTTAATATCCTCGTGGATATACTGCTGCATCCATCCTTTCCATACCTCGGTGTACTCCTCGCAAATGGCCTTGTAATATCCCCTATAATCAAAAGTAAAATCCTTATCCTCCTCGAATCCATTCTCAAGACCATAATAATAAATATCATCATCCGGGCTCCAGATGGAGCAATAAAAGCCTTCAAAGCTGGCTAAACGTGCATCGCACACCGTTGTAAATTCCTTTTTCTTTTCCATAACCTTAAAAATTTTAATGTTCTATAATATGTTATTTTATTTATTGCCAGGGAATCCTATTTTGCTGGATTCCCTGATTCAGTACGTATGCTATAATAAGGCGTGATAAACGGGTATCTAACCTCGTTAACGTAATACGTTACGGAAGGAGCACTCATAGCTAGTGAGTTTTGGCAGATCACCACACCGTCCATTCCATGCGCCATCATGTTCAAGGCACACATCTTGCATACCAGTGGATCGGAATCCTGTGCCACATACTTGTAAGGTCTTCCGGCTGAAGGATCAGGGCAGCTCATCTTTGCGAAATGAGACAGAAGCAGACGGCCACTGCCAGCGGCGCAATCATTCACCCGAGTGCCCGAAATTACCGGGCTGGAAGCCTGTTTTCCCCGAGAGCCTATAATATCACTTATCAGATCGGAAACGTCGTGAGGAGTGAAAAATTGCCCCGTCTGAGATGCCTTGCCTCGTGACAGATACATATCCTCATAGAGAATGCCAAACACATCAAGCCAGGTGCCGTTCTGGAGTGCCCGGCTAACGTCGATAAGCCAGGTTGTAGCCAGTACGCCAAAATCAGGCTTTTTATTGATGCGTTCCTGATACCAGTTTTTCAGGCTATCGGCTTTTTCTCCCTGGAATGCCTTCACGCTGAATAAATCCAGAAGGAAGTCGCAGAAATCACTCAGCGCCATCTCGTATGGTCTGCCATCCTTCTTTGCCTGGTCGCTCAATATATCTACATATAATTTCGTATTAATCATAAATCCTCAAAAATTTAAACGTTCTATAATAAGTAATATTTCACACGTTCTATAAACAGGTGCCCTGGATAGTGCCCAGGGTTAGTTGCTAACATATCCAGATGTGACTAAAAAGTGGGTACTTCTTCAGGTCGTGCTCACGTGCCCAGATTCTAATTGTACCGTCTGTTTTTACCAGCTCATGAACTGAAGCCTCGATTTTTCGTACCTGGTCCACGTACTTTGCGTAATGTTTAATGCTATCTTTATATTTAATAATATCCTGGCTTTTATCTAGAATATACCCGTCGATTACCACGATGGCTTCTGCTGCATTCATACGATCGCCAGTAAACCATTTCCACTCCTTGCCCTTCTGAGAGTTCCAGAAACCATAAAACGTGATGCCCGGCGCGTATTCTCCGTATGAATTAATAGCACTTAATTCCAAACAACCTTCATAAAAGCTACAATAAAAGCCTGTAGCCTCCTTTGCAGCAGCCAGGAAGCGCTTATTTATCACCTTGCCGTCGAAGATACGACACACGGCTTTTAATGCCTTCATGGCTATTATTTCTTTGTTGGAGCGGTCCACGAGTTTATCGACGTGTTCGCGGTACTTCTCTACCTCCTCATTCTTTTTGCGACGAAGACAAGCTTTTACGGCGTTCTGGTACTCTTTTTCCGTGCCTATCATGTAGTTTATAGGCTTGTCACGATCAATCATACCACGGCGCATGTAATACTCATTCTTCAGGATTCCGTACTCCTTCGCATTTTCCACGCTACTGAAGCGTCCGGGCTTTTTAGTTGAGATAGAATCGCCGGTCCATAGGAAAACGTCTCCAGGGGCATCAATTAAATTACACAAGCGATCCGCGATTTTACTGATATTCTCATTTTCCAAATTATTTAAATCTATCTTTGTTTTCATAATTCCTCAAAATTTAAAATGTTCTATAATATAGTGATATTCTTTTTTTTCTTAACCTTCAATAATCTGAAGGTATGATAATTTGATTCCGTCGCTGTAGTCATATTGCGCGATGCAGTATGCACCGTTTGCGGCTACATAAAGATAACTTTCTCCGGTTATATCGTTAACCGTGAATGATCCGGAACCGTTCGCACGATCGCCGCCGTTGGCCAGCATCGCCAGGGCATTGTTATATTTGCCCTTTTCTACTGCTGGAATATCAGCGCAAACTATCAAACCTTTCAGGTAGTTAGCCGTTTTCTTCTTGCCATCTTCGCAAGTCTGTTTGATCACACGGGCAAAGAGTCTCTTTGCCTCCTGAAATTTATCCTCCGGGAAAATATCGCACTTTACGGGTGCAAACTCCGGAACGCCTGATACGTCTTTTAATGTTATCTTTGCCATTGCTTAAAATTTTAGATGTTCTATAATAGGGTGATAAATCACATGTTCTATAATGAAGAATTAAAACCTTCCTTCTCAAAATCTGGAATGAACTCCTCGCGAATTGATGTCCATACCTGGATATTACGTCTTTTGTAGGTGTAATCAAATTCCACCTCCGTGCGAGCCTTAAATACAAGGCCTACTTGTTCATCTCCTTCGTCGGTAACTCGATACATACCTGTAGCGGTTTTGATGCCGTTTTTGGTTAAATCTATACACCAGTTACGGCTTAAAATCTCGCTGAATGCCTGACACGCCTCCTTCAGGTTTTCTGCCTGGATCTCGCTGTGCTGATTTCTAATATCAATCCAAAAATCCGCACGTTTTACATTACCATCCTTATCTGTAGCTAAAATGAAAAGTCTTCATAACTCTAATATTTTAAAGATTCTATAATATGTTTACTAATTCCCGGTGATATTTTACAGCCACTATAAAGTGACTTTTATCACCATCTAGAAGGTGCCGGCGGGAATGATCCGCCATGAAGGCCTTAAACCTTTGCACCCTGATATAATTTAAGATACTCGCTTATATACGGCTGATCCATTATTAAAACGGCCTATTTCTATAATCTGATCAGTTAACGGCGCGACGGCTTTTTCAATATTCTCTATAATAGAAGAATATAATGCCAGGAGCCGCTTTTTCAGGTTTTTAGACTGCATAACCGCAAAACCGTGCACCTGACCCGTGCTTCGATATTGGCACGCCTGATCCGTGTCCCATAGACCTTGCTCCAGAATATCGGCAAAATCTATATCGTGTACGTCGTCGTACTCGCTGCCATCTAAGTAAATTCTGCCATCTAGATAAGCCCCCTCGTAATAACCAGGTCGCAAAAATACATCTAAAGAAAACTCAAAAGGAACGCCGCAAAACTCGATTTCACGAAAAACACTTGCAATTTGGTATGGTTCCCCGTTTTCCAGATAACCTCCATCAAGATCACTAATCACTCCGGCGATATTATCACGCTGAAAATCGAACTCGATTTCGTCGTCAACCATAACAGAATAATATCTGCTAAAAATTGTATGCCCAAAATTACACGTAGCCATAACTCTAATATTTTAAAGATTCTATAATATGTTTATTAATTCCCTGGTGATATTTTGCAGCCGCTATAATAGCGGCTTTTATCACCTTATTAGAAGGTGCCGGCGGGAATGATCCTCCATGAAGGCCTAAATACCTTTGCACCTTGATATATTTAAAGTTTGAAAAAGAATACTTTATAAAGATACTGATAATATCATACACACGGCCGCGGCAAGTAAATTAATGCCTATAAACTGCAGCCCGTTAACTGTCACGCCCTCGTCGCCGTCGCCGGCAAAGTAAGTTTTAGGCGCAAAAAGCCATCTCCAGGCGGTTTTTGCAGCCGCAAAGATACATTTATTCAGGCGTGCAAAAAGAATGGCACACACGGCAAATAAAACGCTTACTAGCGCCGCCGTACTGGTACGGCGTGAAATATTGATGCTATTATTCATAACTCTAATGTTTTAAAGATTCTATAATATGGTTATTTTGTGGGTACCCTGGAAGAATCCAGGGCACCGGGTATTTTATGCACATCTCATGAAGTTATCGAGATAGTGGCGCGTTCCCTTAATCGTGATATAAGGGCGCGGCCAACTGTCTTCTTTTTTAGGGTACGTGTATTTTATCTTTTGCCAGCGCGCGCAAAGTTCCTCCGTATTGTTATAACATACCTTATATAATGCACGTTCCCCGTTCTCGTCGATCACAAGGGACCAACCTCCATAACCTTCTTGCTCGAAACATTCGCCGTATTTTGCTAATTCTTCATACTGTTCTTTTATAGTCTTTTTTGCCATAACTCAAATTTTTTAAATGTTCATAAATAGAAGGTGCCGGCGGGAATGATCCACCGTTTAAGGCCTTGTACCTTTGCACCCTGGAATCTATAAAATATATTATAATGCTGCCATCATAGCGACGGCCGTATTAACAATTTTAGCCTGATCCTTGTTTGTGATTTCCGGTGTGTGTTCCTGGACAAATTTCTTTTGTTCAGAACTTAATGCCGCAAAATTAGCCGCGAACGCCGCACAAAATGCCTCCGCTTTCTCGTGTTCATTTTGTGCCACTGCCTGGACCTCCAGGCGCAAAGATACACGCATACTCTTTGGGAATTTTTCAACGGCGTGTAATAATGCCGTCTCATACTCAAAAGATTCCCAAGTACGGTTAAGGTATGATACGCGGGAGTGCTCATTTTCTTTGCCGCAGCCTACAGTGTAAACATGATGGCAAAAGCCATTTTTCGTATATGTAGTACTACAGTAAAAATAAATATTTTCGCCGTTAACTGTAAACTCGAAAGTTTTTCTATTATATATTTTTGTTGCCATGATTTTCTAATTTTAAAATGTTAGTACTTTATTTGTTTAACTCGCTTTTTGTTTCCTGATAATCGCTTTTAATGATCAGGCCAAAGCCAAAATACAATAAAGCGCTGATTGCAAGGAGTAAAAGAAGGGAATCAATACAAGCTCCAGTTTTTACTACATCATCAAAGATCAGGTCGTAAGCGCAAACAAAAGCGCCTAAAACAAATGGCAGTGGAATAATAGCCAAAATAAAACTCATTGTATCCATATTTGATACTACCTTTAAAAAATCCTTCATGATTCTAAATTTTAAAATGTTTCTATAATAGGGACCGCCGGAGCGGTCCCCGTTTATTACTTACTACCTGGATTTTACAATCTGATCTCCTCCAAATTTGCAAGGTCGAAAATTGCAATTTGTTCATTTGCGCGGCCGGCCTCGATAGCTTCAGCGCGATCCTCGAAAATTACTGTAGCATCATAATAATACAATCTAGATTCGGAATCATACCAGCCGCCGAATGCTAAAGCGCGGCCGTTCATCTCGCTTGATGCCTGGAGCTCTTCGATAACGTTTGCTACCTTTGCCAGACCTTCAGCGCCAAAGCTGTTTTGTGTACGCTTTAAAGCAACTGCATAACCTGTAGAAACCGGCTGCAAATTTGCAGCGTTAACGGTGAAACCTTCAGGGTTCATTGCTGCGATAGCAGCGACTGTTGAGATAACTAAATTCTTTTTCATAACTTTAATTTTTTATTTGTTTATACTTTGTTTCTGTTTTACGTTTGCAAAGGTAATAATATAATTTGTTTCCACCAAATATTTTGCGAGGAAAAACACAAAATAAGGTGTTATTTAACGTTCATTTATAATTATATATTGTGTTTTTACAGATTTTAATAATTATATAGTGTTTTATTGCTAACATTATATAGTTATTTGATTTTATAGTTATTATATTATATACCTTATTATATATAGAGAAAATAAAACGGTGCTGCCTGGTATCTAGTGGGTGCCGGACGAATATTACAGACGGATCCCGACAGAGGAGCAAGGGGGCAACATACCAGGGCGGTGGTCGCTGCCGCGCGAGACTCAAAGTTTTCGGGAAAAGCTGTAAAGCTGTATCGCTCTAAATATCAATTATTTATTTTCTCCGTCGGGTCGTGTCGTGCAAAGCCAGTATATCGGGGAAATGGTAATTGTACTTAAAGTGAAAAATATAACTATTTTAAACACAAATAGTTAGAGGAGAAAATAAATAATTCAAAAGAACGAAAACAATAACTTTATAGTATAGGTAAGCATTCGCCGCTTACCTATACTGAAAGAATATTTTATGCTAATTTTCTTGCGCCCGCATTTCTTATCAATGCAGCGGAAAGAATCTTTGGTATCCTCTTTATCTCATCATACTTTATCACAAGTAATCTTACGTTATGCCTTTTACTATATTGACGCAAGCTTTCATCACGTATCTGCTGATCTTCAAACGTCCATGAGTCCTGATGGAAATAGGCTATATATTTATAATGCTGTTCTCCGTTCATTTCAATGAACATTCGATAATCCGGCAAATAAAAATCAACACGAAGACTCTGTCTTTTACAAAACAGATTTTCATTCGGAATAGAGTATTGTGGAACGAAATTGATATGATGATTTTCTAACCATGTACGGATATGAACTTCACCTTCACTGCCAGTACAAAACGGACAACCGCCAGCACCTCTCAGGTGATCCCAAGGGTCTGTCATATACGAATAATGATGCTCTTTGCAAGTAACGAGTCCTTTGGTATCATTATTAACATAAACGAATTGCGAATAATCAAATCTATCATTATATTTCTTCTTACAACGTTTTACCCAATTTGCCTTACGCTGTTCTGTGGATAATATATTAGAATAACCAGCACATGCGGGGCAGCCGCATTTTTGGTCCACATGGCAATCATACCTGGTTTCCTGCCAACCATGAATAGGGCACTTATAACGAATGCGATCTGACTTTATCCGAGGAGGCTTACTCTCATCATAAATATATTTGTCTCCGTGAACCGCCTTTGCGTTCTTTATCCAATCTTTAGGATATAATCGCCCGTTACAATAGATGCAAGCACTACCATGTAGTATTGCATCAGCAGAAATCTTATGTTCTCCATGCAGTTTACACTCTACCCGAATCTGAGAAGTCTTACATTTATAATCTTCCCAGTGAAAAACATATTTATCGCCATATAGGGCTAGAACATCTTCTTTAAACGTTTCAGAATTATATAATGCCGGCTTTTTCATACCGCAACACTCCCAACAACCATGAGGTTGCTTGCCTTTTTCCTTACTTAGTAAGTTTCTTGGTCTTATCGCAAATTCGCCATGCTTCGGACATATCAGAGTCACTGCCGTGTCACGACCTTTATACTCAACTTTAGAATAATCATAATCAGGGTATTTTGCCTTTGCTTTCTCAATAAACACCTCCTGAGAAGATTTTCTCGGTCTGCTTATCCTTATCTTTTTTACCTGCGCTTTAATTGAGTTTACTTTCAAGGTACGGCGCTTTAGTGCTGCTTCATGCTGGAGAGCACGGGCGGCAGTAAGTCGCTCCTGCGCACAAATAGGGCAACCTGCAGATGTCTTGCCTATATGGTTTCCGGCCTGTACCGTAAAGTAATGATTATGCTTAATGCAGCGAATCGTGATAGGAGATAAACCTGCCACATATACGCTTTCTGAGTAATCGTAAGCATCACCCCATTTAGCACGAGCTTTAGCTACATACTCTTCCTTAGTGAGCTTCTTATTACTCCATTTTGCATAATAATCATATTCATGTCCTTCCGTGATAGGCTCTAACTTGATTATATCAAGCCAATTCTGCTTGAAATAATCATAGAGTTCACGGTCAATCGTTTTAACTATATCAGAACCGCCACCTTTACGAAAAGATTCCTGTACTTTTGAGAAAACCTCGTTTTCGTTCCAATCGGGATGAACAGATAGAATGGATAAAACCCTGCGAGTGATATACACGCGTTTTAACATATCGGTATTTCCACCATTACGCTTATCGTAATTATCTGCAAGGTAACTTTTAACCTTTTCTACATTAATTCTACTAAAATCATACAACATAAGCTATACTTTTTAGATAGTAAAACATCGGTGTTCATTAAAAAGTGGAGCGCAAACACGCAAAAAGGATACTCAAGCCCATATTATAGGATTTGGACTGTTCTTGACTCATACTCCCAGTGTCGGGTGGTGCAGTGGCAAGCTGCTCGATTACTGCCGTGGCTGCCTCCTGAAGGTCAGCTTTACCCATTGGTAGGGTAATGGTTGTTTGATTCATATTGTACCTTTTATTATTAGACATTTTGCACACATTATTATATTATAAAGAAGCAGTGCGCCTGGCCCCTTGTCTAATGGTAAAAAGTACAGCGAATGTGCAAATCTTTTAAAGCCACGCTTACGGCATTACACCGCAAGCAGGGGAGTGCGCTCTGCAATATCATATATGCAGCACCTCTGTATCGGAGGCACCGTACATGCTTCGATACATTACACATTCGCTCGACTTTTTATTTTTTAGACGGTGCAAAGATAAGGAGTTTTATCGAAACTACCAAACTTTTTTAAGAAAAAACAAACGAAAACGTTATTTTTTAACACAAAAACTTGTGTATATTAGATTTTTATCGTAAATTTGCACCGAAAATAAACTATAAAATGTTATTTATATGAAGAAATTAGATATTAAACGTGCTCTAGCCGAGCATAATATGAGCCAAATAGATTTGTGCCAAAAAATAGGTGTAGCTCAACAGAATATGAGTGCCATCGTTAGAAGCGGCAACCCTACCGTTGCAAAGCTGATGCAGATAGCCGAAGGTATCGGCTGCGACATCACCGACCTCTTCTATCCCGACCCTGCGGAAGAGGCAGAAGAAAAAGAGACTCCTGCCGAAACGGAAAACGATGGCGAAACTCTGAACGCTACGCTACGAGGCGATTTGCCGGAAGGTTTCATCGAAAGAGACGTGAATTTTGTGCAGCAGGCAGAAGAAAATCAGCAGCAACAGATGATTCAAACTTCCACCTTCTGCCCTCACTGCGGCAAGAAAGTAAGGGTAGGAGTGGTGCTGCTGCCCGAAGAAGGATGAATGATGGATTTCATATAATTAATAATGTATAACACTTTAAACGGAATGAAGAAATGAAACAGAATTTTCTATCTATGATGAAGCGTTCCCTGATGGCTATCTCTGCAGTGGTGGCCATGGGAATGATGACGGCATCGCTCACGGCTTGCAGCAGCAGCGAGGACGAGAGTGAGAAGAATGCGGCAAAGGTGAAGGAATATCTTGCCGGAAACGAGTGGACCATCAACAGTACCAGCGGCACTTATTCTTACTACAAGAACCACATGGTTTACTATGAGGGCAGCGGGCAATGGACTCCGGGCGGTCTCTTCGCCGAGCCTAACGTTGCCTTCGGCTACTGGCAGATGGAGGGCGACAAGCTTACTACCCGCTTCGAGGTGGGCCGACCTGCAGGTTTCAATATCGGCAATCTGCTGAACGGAACTCTATCGGGCGTGCATCTGCAGGAGAGCAGCAAGCTTACGAGCAGCAGAGTATCTATAAGCATCGATATGCGCCCGCTGATTGTGGGTACCTTCGCCAACGGCAATGAATGCCAGATGAGATGCGGCAGTTCGCTGAATGATATTTCTGACGAGACCGACCACGATGTGGCGCTTCGGGGTACCTGGTATTGCATCATTACCCTTACCAATATCGAAGACGGAAAGAAGGAACAGCGTGTGGGTTCCATGACGTTTAATGAGGACGGCACGATGCGCATGGTGATAGAGGGCTACAGTGATTTCACAACCACCTATACCACTAAGAACGGAAAGGTTACGATCAATGGTTATCTGGGCGAGAATTATGTGGCTACCTTCTATTACACGAACCATTATTCGTTTATCAATCTGTATAACAGCGAAAACGGCTACCTGTCGTCTATCTGGCGAAAGAACAAAGAGGATATATATAAATAAGGTGAAAGAATAAGGAGGAGATATATCAGCAAGGCCGAAAATAGAGCGGGCGAGGGGACTATCACTAGTGCCCTCGCCCTTTTTAATTCAGATCGAATGAAAAAAAATGAAAAAACAGCATTCTGCCTTTTTTCTTATTTTAGATACATCGTATAAGATACCTGTAATATCACATCTAATTTTCCAAAAGCAAAGATACGAAAAAGCTGCGTGAAACATCGGACAACATCTGTATGATTTCTAAGGGATACTTCCATTATCTGTATGATTTTTATCAAATAATGCTATTATCTGTATGATTTCCACCGGAAAAATACAGCTCATTCTTCGAGATAAGCCCGAAAATTTACAGATAATTTCTTGTTTTTCTCAGATTTTCTGATACATATTCCGTTTTTTCTTCGTACCTTTGCAGCGCCATAGCCCCCCGATGGGCTATAATCTTAAATTATGTATTAAAAAACGATGAAGCCCTGCCGTCCGTGATGGATAGAAGCGCTTCTTTCTCTTGATAGGGGTGGTGACCAGCGATGGAATCGCTGGGGACGGGGGCAAAAGGGGGACGAACTTTCGCTGCTAAGCTTCTGCCATTACGGCTTCCAAGCTCTCCATATCGGCGAACTTCAAGCCGCAATCTTTCGCTGCCTTGAAAAGCTCTTTCTCGTCAACTTCCTCAATAGCTACCTCTACCTCGGCATTGGCAAGGTCTGAGAAATACTTCTCGGTCTTCTGCTTCTGATTGAAGAAGTACTCATTGACCTCAGCGAACTTGGCTGAATCGTCCTTTGAGTATTCGTAGCCCTCATCGGCGTGCTTCTGTTCCAACTGCTGGCACTCCTGGAGCTTGCGCTGCATCTCCTCGAACTTATCGTCCTTCAGGCTCTCCTGCGCTTCCTCCACGTCCTTATCGTAGGTGTCGGCTACGTGGCGCAGTGCCTTCATATTCTTCCAAACTCGCATAGCGGCATCATCGCTCATAGATGATGTCTTCAATGCCTTCAATGTTCTGTAGGCTACAACAGCCTCGATTGTCTTAATCTTCTTCATAATTGTTTCTTTATTTAAATATTTAAACTTAATCAGTTTCTCATTTACAAGATAGCCTTACATTTCCTAATTAGATAACAAAAGTATCTGATCAACAAATGTATTTGCTGCGTAAAGCATGGCTTTATAACTTTTCCCTTCTAGTAAGGCATATCTACCTATATCAACTGTGATAATCTCATTGGGTGCAATATCTTTGTTGGCTACAGCCCTAAACTCGCCAAATTGGAAAGCAGTCGTTTGAGTACTTGTAGAGAACCTAATATCAATATAGATTCTTTTATATGTCGTAGAACCAACATTCTTCAATTTAACCTCTTTGGTTGATGGGTAATAACTTAACTTCAAGTCTCGCAAGTAAGCATTCTGAGTTGTTTCTATTATCACTTCGTTTGGTACTGCTGTAGGAATTGGATACCAACTTCCTGCTACAAAATTAGGTCTGTCACTATTGTCATACTTAGCCGTGGAAAGAAAAGGAATGGCAACGTAAGTTCCTGTAGCTAAATTAGAACCATTTCCACCGATTTGCACCTGAAAATTACCATTGCTTACAGTGTTTGATTCCGTCCTAAAATAAACAGGTTTCCCACTTTTGAACAGAGCGAAGCCGAAATAACAATCTTTCGTTATACCAATATCTTCGAGGTTAACTCTATCATCTTCACCTGTGGGAGGTTTAACTCGAAATGCACAAGACCCCGACACACCGCTATTGGCTGTAGCTCTTGCTGTCGCAAGAAAATCATGAATTGGACTAGTAGCATTACTATTATATCCTCTAAAATCACCCAAGCGATATGGAGTTGCGCTTCCTCCAGAAGGTCTCTCATACGTATATCCGTTATCGTGATTTTCGTCACCATCTATAAAATAAGCATTGTACAAAGACTCTAGAGTGTTATAGGTTGGAACAGAAATTCCATAGTTCCCGTCCCTAGCCTTATACCAATTATCGGGAAAAGGTGAAGGGTAACATGTTGGTTTGTATTTTGCCCACATATTTATCTTGGCGGACTTGCAAAGAGTAGCCAAATCATTACTCGATTCTCCCAGCACCGACTTAACATCATCGATGGATATGGGGGGGGTGATTTTTCCGTTATTTACACGCATATTTATTTCTATATATTAAAATAGTTACACTT
>ERZ1023706.131-NODE-131-length-17368-cov-18.167562_pt1 | contig 17368 bp, 10 predicted proteins | sample MGYA00380351_ERZ1023706 | MGnify/ENA primary metagenome ERZ1023706 (study PRJEB33179, sample SAMN07449038) | human gut metagenome | biome: Human-gut; feature: Human associated habitat; material: Faeces | host: Homo sapiens | place: India:Kasaragod | collected...
TCTATCCTCGTATTTACATACGTAGGTATGAAGACCAAGGAAGTAAAGATTGGTAAGAAGAGAGATTTCAAACTCTCAATGGAAGACGACAATGCCATCGGCGAAGTTGTAGTCGTTGGTTATGGTCAGCAGAAGAAGGCATCTGTCGTAGGTGCCATCACCCAGACCACAGGTAAGGTGTTGGAACGCGCAGGTGGTGTTTCTGACATCGGTTCTGCCCTGACAGGTAATCTGCCTGGTGTGATTACATCATCTTCATCTGGTATGCCTGGTGATGAGGATCCTAAGATTGTGATTCGTGGTGTGAGCTCCTGGAACTCTTCCGACCCTCTCATTCTTGTGGATGGTATCGAGCGCCCTATGTCGAGTGTTGATATCCATTCCGTACAGTCTATCTCTGTATTGAAGGATGCTTCTGCCACCGCCGTCTATGGTGTGAAGGGTGCGAATGGTGTCATCCTGATTACCACCAAGCGTGGTACAGAAGGCAAGGCTAAGATTTCAGCCAGTGCAAGCTCTGCGATCAAGCTGGTGTCTAAGTTGCCTGAGACTTACGGTTCAGCCGATGCGCTCTATTATGTGAACAAGGCAATCAAGCATGAGTTGGGACTCTCACCTTCAAGCTGGGGTGACATCCGCTCTACCGACTTCATCGACAAATACAATGCTCCTGCAGGCAGTATTGATCCGGAGACCGGATTCCTGATGAGCGAGCGTTATCCTGATGTAGATTGGCAGAAGGAACTCTTCAAGGACTACGCCATGTCTTACAATGCCAATGTGAACATCGCTGGTGGTACCAAGGCAGTGAAGTATTATGCAGCCATCGACTATCAGCACGAGGGTGACCTCTTCCGCGAGTGGAATAACAATCGTGGTTATACCAGTGGTTACGGATTCAACCGTATCAACGTTCGTTCCAACCTCGACTTCCAGCTCACCAAGACTACTACGCTGAAGGCAAACCTTTCGGGTAGCCATGGTATCCGCAAGTCACCTTATGGCTTGGAGAAAGGCTCATGGGCTGAGACCCAGCTCTGGCAGGCAGCTTACTCAGCACCTCATGATACCTTCCTGCCACAGTTTAGCGATGGTGTTTGGGGCTATTTCCCTAAAGATGATCAAGGCTCTCCTAACTCTGTGACCAATCTTGCACTTCATGGTGAGCAGGCAACCACAACAACCCGTATCAACACCGACTTTACGCTCGAGCAGGATCTTTCCTTTATTACAAAGGGTCTGAAGGCATCTGCCATCGTATCTTGGGATAACGTGTTTGTGGAGGCAAACCGAGGTGTCAATGACCTCAATCATGCAGCCCAGTATAAGTATATCGACCCTGTAACGGGTGTGGTAACCTATAAGGAGAAGCCTGCGGGACACAACAACTTCGATTTTACGGAGACCATCGCATGGACTACTGATCCAGGTGCGCTCAACAACGGTCTTACCCAGCGTAACCTCTTCTATCAGGCACAGCTCTATTGGGGACGCAAGTTCGGCAAGCACGATGTAACAGCCATGGGCGTATTCAACCGCTCTGAGCGTGCTATGGGTTCTGAGTTTACCAACTACCGTGAGGACTGGGCATTCCGTACCACCTATAATTATGACGATCGCTACATGTTCGAGTATAACGGTGCCTACAACGGTTCAGAGAAGTTCTCCAAGGACAATCGTTTCGCCTTCTTCAATTCAGGTGCTATCGGTTGGAACGTAGCCAACGAGAAATGGTTCAAGCCAGTGACTGAAACAAAGGTATTCGGCAGAAACCTGATTGACATCCTCAAGTTCCGCTACTCTTATGGAGAGATTGGTGAGGATAATGTGTGGGAACGCTGGCTCTACCAGACCACTTGGGCTTATGGTGGCAAGACCCATCTTGATTCAACCAACCCAAACAACGAATCCATTTACACCTGGTATAAGGAATCGAAGGTAGGTAACCCAGATATCCATTGGGAGAAGGCCATCAAACAGAATTTCGGTATCGACTATGCTTTCCTCGGTGGTCTCGTAGCCGGTTCGTTTGAATTCTTCAATGAGAAGCGTTCCGACATCATGATTGCCGGCGGCAGCCGTTCGGTGCCTTCCTATTTCGGCGCTTCTGCTCCTTACCTGAACAAGGGTAGAACCAAGACCACAGGTTATGAGCTTGAAGTTCGACTGCAGTATGATTTTGCCAACGGTATCCATGCCTATGCCAATATGAACATGACGCATGCAAAAAATGTTGTTACCGAGCATGACGACCCAGAGTTGCTTCCTTCATACCAGAAGAACATGGGATTCTCCATCGGACAGGCCAAGAGCTATCTCGACAATGGTACAGCACAGTCTTGGGATGATGTCATCGCCATGACTCCTCATAATACCAACGACAACCAGAAGTTGCCAGGTCAGTATATCATCACCGACTTCAATGGTGACGGTGTGATTGATACCAATGATAGTGCGCCTTATGGCTTTACAGGTACTCCTCAGAACACCTACAATGCCACTATCGGTATTGATTACAAGGGATTCAGCATCTATGCACAGTTCTATGGTGTAAACAACGTGAGCCGCTATGTATCATTCAACTCACTGCCTAAGCCATACCTTCACACGGTGTTCAAGGAGGGTGCTTACTGGTCACCATCAACTCCAAACGGTATTCCTTCACTCCGCATGAACTCTACCCCAAGTTACTATGAGGGTACCCGCTTCCTCTACGACGGTTCGTTCTGTCGCTTGAAGAACCTGGAGGTAGCTTATACCTGGAATGGCGGCTGGATCAAGAGTCTCGGTCTCTCGATGTTGAAGGTTTATGTAAATGGTAACAACCTCTTCCTCTGGACTGATATGCCTGACGACCGTGAGTCGAACTTCGCCGGTACAGGTCTTGCTTCTCAGGGTGCATACCCTACAATGAAGCGTATCAACTTCGGTATCAAGTTAGAGTTGTAAACAGCGTTAATATAACACATTATTTATTATGACAAGAATAATTTCTAAATATAAGTCTGCCTGCCTGGCGTTGGCATTGGGATGTTCTCTCGCTCTGACCACCAGCTGTACAGACTATCTTGACAAGTCACCAGAATCGGATGTATCTCCAGAGGCTGCTTTCAAGAATTTCAAGAATTTCCAGGGCTTTACAGAGGAGCTTTATCTCTGTATTCCTGACTTCTCCAAGAGTTACTGGACAACGTGCTGGAACTGGGGTGAGGATGATATCCAGGCTGTGGGTTTCGACTACCTCATGGGCTACAAGGTTGACCAGGGTGACTTCTGGGGCTGGCAGAAAGAGTTTGACGGATGGGGCGCATGCTTCATGGATCAGGGTGATTCGTTTAATCCTAACGACCGTTTTAGCCGTGGTCTCTGGAAGGCTGCATGGTATGGTATCCGTAAGGCGAATCTGGGTCTGGAGAATATGGACCTGATGACGGCTGCCACCCAGGAGGAGAAGAATACCATCAAGGGTCAGTTGCTCTTCTTCCGTGGATGGCTTCATTTCCAGCTGATGCAGTATTTCGGCGGTCTGCCATATATTGATCATGCCATAGCTGCCGACCAGCCAATGACTCTTCCTCGTGAAACCTGTCAGGCATGTGCCGAGAAGGCTGCTAAAGACTTCCGTGAGGCTGCAGAGCTTCTGCCTATCGACTGGGATAAGTCTTCTGTTGGTCGCAATACATTAGGCAAGAATGGCTTCCGCATCAACAAGATTACCGCACTTGCCTATGAAGGCAAATCACTCTTGTGGGCAGCTTCTCCACTGGTGAAGAACTGCGATGACAAGATGAACGTAAACGGCAATGCCAGCACCTACGATTACGATACCAACTATGCACAGAAGGCTGCCGAGGCACTTGGCGAACTCCTTACTCTTGTTGAGACAGGACAGACCCAGTACAAGCTCGTGGATTTTGCAAATTACTCAGACCTGTTCTATACCTGGAACAAGAACATGCTTCCTCCAGGTTCTACCGAGAATATTCTCCGTGATATTCCAGCCGATGCATGGCAGAACTCTCACTTCGGAGTGTTCACCGAGTTTGGCGGTTCGATTCTTACAGGTGGTAAGGCTGCCTCACAGCCTACAGCCAACTACGTAAACTATTATGGTATGAAGAATGGTCTTCCTCTCGATGACCCAGATTCTGGTTTCGACCCAACCCATCCTTGGAAGAACCGTGACCCACGTTTCTATCACGACATCGTATATGATGGAGTAAAGGTGGTAGAGGGAGACATCAAACCGGATGCCAACCGATATGCCAACCTCTATACAGGTGGTACTTACCGTGACGATATCAACGAGAGCCGCACTGGTTACATGCTCTATAAGTTCATTCCTATGATCGCCAACAACTATGATATGGGTGCTACTTATAACAAGTTGTACATTGATGTGCCTTACCTGCGTCTTGCCGACTGTTACCTGATGTATGCCGAGGCTTGTGCAGCCGTTGGTGGAGCCACCGCTTCAGCCAAGTGCTCACTCACAGCTCTCGATGCAGTGAACAAGATTCGCGAGCGTGCCGGAGTAGAAGGCGTAGCAGCCAAGTTTACAGGCAACAAGGACAAGTTCATGGATGAGGTTCGCCGCGAGCGCGCCGTAGAGCTTGCTTTCGAAGGTCACCGTTTCAACGACCTACGCCGCTGGTTGCTTCTCGACAAGGCACCTTACAACATCAAGACATCGCAGGAGTTTGTACGTGCAGGCAAGTTTGATCCAAAGAATCCACAGGACACTGAGGTTTCCGGTTTCAAGGAGAAGACCATTCTTACCCGCCACTTCACAAGCAAGCACTGGTGGATGCCTTTGAAGAAGAAAGACACCAGTATCTATCCTGAGATGTTCCAGAATCCAGGTTGGTAATAGAGTGTGAATCAAGAAAACAATTAAAAGAATAAAGAAGAAAAAATTATGAGCAACATAATTTCAAGATATAAAGCGATTCTTCCGGTTTCCCTCTTCGCTCTCTCTGCACAAGGAGTGATGGCACAGGATGCCTCAGAAGCAGACACCATCAACGTGGCATTCCGCAAGGCGGATGCCCGTGATGTAATCACTCCTGTCAGCACGGTCAAGGTGAAGAATCTGCTGGAGAAGAACTACAATACCTATAGCCTCGACAATATGCAGGCTTTGGTTGCAGGTTATAACGGGTCGCTGTGGAACCAGGGTGATGCACTCGTGCTGATTGACGGTGTGCCACGTGATGCAAACAATGTTTTGCCAACGGAGATTGAAGACATTACCTTCCTCAAGGGTGCTTCTGCCGTTGTTCTCTATGGTAGCCGTGCTGCAAAGGGTGTTATCCTCATCACAACAAAGCGTGGAAAGGTAGAACCTTTGAAGATAAGCGCCCGTGCCAACTATCAGATGAGTGTAGCGAAGTCTTATCCTACCTACCTCGATGGTGCGCAGTATATGACGCTTTACAATCAGGCTCTTGCCAACGATGGTCTTTCTGCTAAATATTCAGCTGAAGACATCTATAACACGGCTGCAGGTACCAATCCTTACCGTTATCCAAACCAGCAGTTCTATAATTCTGATTATCTCAAGAATACCAAGTCTCGCTACGATGTGACGGCTGAATTCGAAGGTGGTGGTAAGTTTGCACAGTTCTATACCAACGTGAGCTACTACCGCGAGGGTGATTTCCTGAATTTCGGTGAAGGAAAGAACAACTATACCGACCGCCTGAACGTACGTGGTAACATCGACCTCCAGCTAGCTGACTGGGCTTCTGGTTGGGTGAATGCCAACGCTACCTATTATAACCAGCATGGTTCAAACAGCGAATTCTGGAAGGCAGCTTCTACATTGCGCCCTAACCGTGTGGCTCCATTCATCCCGCTATCTTATCTTGACCCGATGGATGCCAATTCTCTGGCTCTCATCCATAACTCAAGAAATATCATCACCAATCCTGTGGGATTGCCAGCCGGACAGTATTTCCTGGGTGCTACACAGGAAGACCAGACCAATGCCTTTGCAGATATGTATGCAGCAGGCTACAACACCTGGACATCCCGCCAGATGCAGTTTGATACGGGTGTCAAGTTTGACCTGTCTTCTGTGCTCAAGGGATTGAGCTTCAAGACCATGTTTGCGGTTGACTATTCTACGTCATACACAACATCCTTGAACGACAGTTATGCTACCTTCGGTGTCAACTGGACACAGTTTGACGGCAAGCAGGTTATCGGTTCCGTCACTCAGTATGGTGAGGATAAGCATACGGGTACTTTGAACTCCAGCAACTCAGCAGAGCGCCAGACGCTTGCCTGGACCGGACAGTTTGACTACGTTAACTCCTTCGGCAATCACAATGTCAATGCCACCTTGCTCGCCAATGGTTATCAGCAGACTATCAGCGGTGAGTATCACAAGGTAAGCAATGCCAACCTGGGACTTCTCGTGTCATACAACTATGCACATAAGTACTATGCCGACCTGGCAGCCAATGCGGTACATTCGGCAAAGCTTCCTGAGGGCAACCGCAATGCCATTTCTCCATCGGCAACTCTCGGCTGGAGACTCTCTGAAGAGAATTTCCTGAAGGATGTAAACTGGCTCAATGACCTCCGTCTTACTGCAGGTTATACCGTCTTGAACCAGGATCTTGATATCAAAGAGTACTTCATGTATGAGAATATCTTCACGGCTACCGGTACATGGTGGGGATGGTCTGACGCCAACAACAGCATCCAGACTTCCGACTCTCAGCGTGGTGGTAACGACAAGCTGGGCTTCATCAAGCGCAAGGAATTCAATGTAGGTTTGAATGGTGCCTTGTTCGGCAATCGACTCAGCTTTGCAGTGAACTACTACAACACAGTGACCGATGGCTTGCTTGCTCAGCCAGACTACATCTATCCAAGCTATATGCATACCTACTGGCCTGTATCTACATTCGTGCCATACATCAACTATGGTAAGAATCGCCGCACAGGTGTTGACTTCTCTCTCGGTTACAAAGACAAGGTGGGAGACTTCGAGTATGGTATCCAGGCATTCGGACAGACCAACAGTTCAAAGAACTTGAAGGTTGCAGAGAATGTAGAGTATGACTACATGCGTACAGAAGGCAAGCTCACTGATGCCCTTTGGGGATATGAGTGCTTAGGCTACTACAACAGTCAGGAAGAAATTGACAATGATAAGGTCAAGAGCTCTTTCGGTACTTTGAAGCCAGGTGATCTGAGATACAAGGACCAGAATGGTGATAATGTCATCGACAGCAAGGACCGCGTGGTTATCGGTCGCTGGAGCGCCAAGTTCACTGGAGGTATGAATCTTACCTTGAAGTACAAGAACTTCACTCTCTTCGCCATGTTGACAGGTCAGTTTGGTGGCAATGCTATCAAGGACGATACCTATAACTGGGTTTACGGTGAGCGTAAGTACAGTGATGTGGTACTCGGTGCCTGGACAGAGAGTAAATTCAAGAACGGAGAGTCTATCACCTATCCTCGACTGACAACACAGAGTGGTGACAACAACTTCAATGCTTCCGACTACTGGATGTATTCAACCGACCGCATCGACTTGAGCCGCGTGCAGCTTACCTACGACTTCAACAAGACACTCTTCGGAGACAACAGTTTGGTGAAGGGCTTGCAGGTATATGTTAATGGCAGCAGCCTCCTGACGATAGCCGGTGAGCGCAAGCAGATGGAACGCAATGTAGATTCTGCTCCTCAAACCCGCAGTTTCACCATCGGTGCAAAGGTTGAGTTCTAATATAGAAAATTAAGATAACGAAAATGACAAAAGTGATGAACAACTTACTATCAAAATATAAAATTGGTGGAGTGGTGCTCGGACTGGCTCTTTCGATAGGACTGACAAGCTGCGACGATATGTTCGAGCCTGCTATCGAAAACCATCTGGGTTTCGAGTATATGTACGACCATCCAGACTATGCTGATGGTGTGCTTGGCAACGCCTATACCCGTCTGCCAAACGGCTCTTACTCATTCAATGATGTCGCTACAGACGATGCCGTGAGTAACGACGCTACCGACTCTTATCGTAAGATGACTGGCGTAGATAGCTGGACATCAAACAACAACCCTGTGGAAACCTGGCGCAACTGTCGTGCAGCCATCCAGTATATCAACCTCTTCCTCGCCAATGTGGATAAGGTAAACTGGAACAGCGATGAGGCTGTGCGTGCCATGTATGAGCAGCGTTATATCGGCGAGGCAAAGGGTTTGAGAGCACTCTTCATGTACTATCTGCTCCGTGCCCATGGTGGTTTGGATGCCAATGGAAAACTCCTCGGTGTTCCTAACGATCTTGAGCCAACAAATGTAAATTCAGATTTCAATTCCCTGGAGGTGCGTGCTTCTTTTGCCGACTGCATGAAGCAGCTCATTGCGGATGCAGAAGAGGCTGTACGTGTACTTCCTGTTGACTACAAGGATACGGATAACGAGACAATGACCGTTAGTTGCCTTGGCAAATCCTATACAGTTACAAAGGCTACTTACAATCGTGTACTTGGTTCCAACTTCGCCGGACGCTTAAGTGGTCGTATCGCCCGTGCCGTTCTTGCACAGGCTACATTGATGGCTGCATCTCCAGCCTTTGCCGATGGCAGCGGCGTAACCTACGAGCAGGCTGCCAAATATGCCAAGGCAGTGCTCGACCTCAATGGTGGTATCTCAGGCATCGATACAAATGGTTTGGAGTGGTATGCAGACCCAAACATGAAGGATTTTAAAGCGGCAGAATGTCCTAAGGAAGTACTCTGGCGTACAGAGAAGAGCGAGAACAATGATTTGGAGACCAAGTACTATCCACCATCAATCTATGGTCAGGGTCGTATCAATCCAACCCAGAATCTTGTAGATGCATTCCCTGCTGCCAACGGTTATCCTATTACAGATGCCAAGAGCGAATATGACCCAGCTAATCCATACGCAAACCGTGACCCACGTCTGGCTAAGTACATTATCTATAATGGACAGACTGCCGGTTCTGGAAATGCTGTCATCAATACACAGGCAGACAACGCAGACAATCTCGATGGTCTCAACAAGGACGTTTCCAAGTCAACCCGCACAGGTTACTATATGAAGAAGCTTCTCCGTCAGGACATCAACCTGGATCCTACGGTTAACGGCAAGGCTTATCATTACACAGCCCGCATCCGTTACACAGAGCTTTATCTGGATTATGCCGAGGCAGCCAATGAGGCTTATGGTCCTAAGGGTGGCACTGGTTACTCAGCTTACGATGTCATCAAGGCAATCCGTGAGCGTGCAGGCTTGGGAGAGTTTGGTGAAGATCCATACCTGGAAGAGTGCGCACAGAGCAGGGAAAAAATGCGTGACTTGATCAGAAACGAGCGCCGCCTCGAGCTTTGCTTCGAGGGCTTCCGCTTCTGGGATCTGCGTCGCTGGAAGGCTAACCTTACAGAGGAGGCAAAGGGTATGAGCATCACCAACGATGAGGGTAGCAAGAAATATACTCCTATCTCAGTGGAAACACGTAATTTCAAGAAGGATGCCTTCTATGGTCCTGTGCCATACGACCAGATTCTTAATTTCCCATCACTCGTTCAGAACGCTGGATGGTAAAAAGAACAACATTTGGTAATAACAAGAAAAAATGAAGAAAATGAATAAAACATTCAGAAAAATAGGAACTGCAATCATGGGACTTGCCTTGGTAGCTGGTCTTTCTACCTCTTGTTCAAACGGAGATTGGGAAGATAGTCTTCAGGGAGGAACAGGCAATGGTGGCAACAACGGTAAGATAACTGTATCTTTCGCTATGCAGGCACCTATCCGCGTTATCACCCTCGGTAATGACGATGATGCGGTAAATACCAACGACAATGCTCATCAGTTCTTGCTGCAGGCAACTTGGGGTGGTGGTTACAAGAATACCAAGGATTGCAAGATCAGCTATAAGATAGATCCATCTCTTCTGCCAGAAGGCAGTGGTATGGAGGTGCTCCCTGAATCCTACTATACCCTGGAGGATCCTAACACCCTGACTATCCCTAAGGGAAGGATTATTGGTGGTACAACAGTGCATCTTACTGATGCCTTCTTCAACGATCCGAAGGCTGCTACTACTCACTATGTGCTGCCTGTAAGACTCGTTTCTTCCCTCACTGGTGATTCTATCCTTGAAAAGAAGAACTACCAGATGATCTGTGTGAAGTACAAGAATCAGTACTCAGGTATGTATTGCAAGACAGGAACTACCAATATCCAGGATTTGAAGACCATTACTCACAAGAACGAGGATGCCCTGGATGTGGCTTCAACTGTAGATTTCAACACATCTTCCATCACTTTCTCTTATCCTGTAAAGGAGTGGAAGTATGATGACAAAGAGCATATCTGGAGTCAGATTGATGCATCGAAGGAGTTGACCATTAATCTGGTATTCAATGGAGAAAACTGTAAGGTTCTTCAGGATGGCAAGGAGATTGGTACTGGTACTTTTGCTCCTCGTGGCATTCAGGATTTCAGCGACAAGAACCGCATGGCTGATTGTCTGAAGATCAAGTTTAATGCTACTGTAGTGACCAATGCTGGTGATGTAGAGCACGAGAAAAAATGGAACATCTCTGCCGACTATGTGATGTCTATGATGAGTCGTGGCAACCATCTTGAGTCATGGAAGTAATTTCGTAACAAACTAATGAAAATGAATTTAGTAGTATGAATGTAAATAAATATATTATATCTGCACTGGTCTGCCCATTTGTTTTGGGCAGCTGTGCAGACTGGGATGACTGGAAATATGACGTAGAGAAGCCTCAGACCATCGCTCAGTATGAGTACCTCAACGACTATGCGCCATTGAAGGAGTATCTGGATCGTGGTGCTCATCCTGGCTTTAAGGTAAGTGCTGCACTTGGTGTGGACGAGTTCAACCAGCAGGGTCCTCTCTTCCGTCTTGCAGCCCATAACTTTGATGAGATTGTTGCAGGCAATGCCATGAAGATGGCTTCCTGTGTCAACGACGAGGGTGTGATGGATTTCAGTAAGGTATCTTCTTTTGTTTCCGCAGCAGAGGATGCAGGGTTAACAGTTTATGGTCATACTCTTGCATGGCATGCTCAGCAGCCTAGAAAATGGCTTGAGAAACTTATTGCAGACAAGGAACTGGATGTAGATCCTAGTCAGAAGACTTTTAAGGAACTTTCTCGTCAGACTTATCAGGATGGTAAATTCCCTTTCTATCAGATGGGCTGTGCTCCTGATGTCATTAATGGTTCTATTCACTTTGTGCCAACAGGCGACTGGTCGCAGTTCTTCTGCATGACGGGTTGTAGTATGAAGGCTGGCAACTATGTTGCTATCTTGCATATCAAGTCAACCAAGGATGGTAAGATTTCATTCACCGCACAGAATGGTTGGGGTGCTGAAGCTCAGAAAATCACTCAGAAGTTTACCGTTAAGGCTAACGAATGGGTTGATGCCGAGGTTGCTCTTAATGACATCCAGGGTGGAAACTATGATTTCGTCCTGTTGCCTGAGACTTTTGATGGTACACTTGATCTGCAGTCTGTCACTATCGGTCAGTATGAGTCACCTGCCATGGAGGTGGAGCAGGAGGTAAAACATCAGACTTATCAGGATGGTAAATTCCCTTACTATCAGATGGGCTGTGCTCCTGATGTCATTAATGGTTCTATTCACTTTGTGCCAACAGGCGACTGGTCTCAGTTCTTCTGTGTTTCCGGTGCGGCTCTCACTCCAGGTAATTATGCTGTTGATGTAGAGATTAAGTCAACCAAGTCAGGAAATATCAAGATGACTGTTCAGAACGGTTGGGGCGGTGATGCCGAGAGTTGCGATGGCACTGTAGCTCTGAAGGAAGGCTGGACAACAGCCCGATTCAAGATGACTCTTGAGCAGGGTGGTAACTACGATTTCATCCTGAAGCCAGAGACATTCGATGCAACACTCGACTTGAAGTCTGTCACCGTAAAGAAGATTGTCAAGACGAACTCTATCCCTCTCACTCCTAAGGAGAAATCAGATACTCTTACCTGGGCGATGAACAAATGGATAAGTGGCATGATGCAGGCCACTGGAGGCAAGGTGAAGGCTTGGGATCTCATCAACGAGGCTATCTCAGGTGGTGGCAATGTGAATGGCTTCTATGCTCTTCAGACTGAGGCTACCAGTGAGCATAATCCACAAGATTTCTACTGGCAGGATTACTTCACACCAGAGATGTATGGTCCTATCGTAGAGAAGGCGGCTCGTGATGCTTATGCTGCGGTAGAGGGTACAAACCCTGCAGACCTCAAGCTCTTCATCAACGATTATAACCTGGAGTCTGACTGGGACAACAACCAGAAGGTGAAGTCGCTCGTTTACTGGATTGGCGTATGGGAAAAGAAGGGTCAGGAACTCGGCTGGAACACCAAGATTGATGGTATCGGATCACAGATGCACATCAGCTACTACGAGAATCCACAGACTCTGGAAAGCAAGAAGAAGGCCATCCAGAACATGCTCAAGATCATGGTAAAGTCTGGCAAGCTCGTCCGTATCTCAGAGATTGATATGGGCTATGTAGATGATAAGGGCAATGATGTTACTACTGCTCAGCTGGAGAAGCTCCCTATCGATGAGCGTGTGGCTAAGGAAAAGGCTATGGCTGAATACTACAAGTGGATTATCGAGCAGTATTTCGAGATCGTTCCTGTCGATCAGCAGTATGGCATCTGCCAGTGGTGTCTCACCGATTCACCAACAGACAGCGGTTGGCGCCCTGGACAGCCTGTAGGCCTCTGGAACCTGAACTATCAGCGCAAGCCTGCTTACGGTGGTTTTGCTGATGGTCTTGCTTCTTCTGCTAAAGGAAAAAGTGATGTAAAATAATTAATGATTAATTTAAAATAATAAACGATGAGGAAATTTTTATTGACTTTCGTGGCAATTATTGTATCGTGCATGGCCATGGCTGCATCGATTGCAGAAAATGAAGTGGATTATTCGTATCTACGAGGTACGTATACTACTAGTGCGTATCCAAATACTTATGAATTGTTAGAAGAAAATGGATTTCCCAAAAGTGCATGTACGATTGGCATTCAAATGAAAGCTTTGCCAAGTGGTTACCATTATTCTTGGACAATCTTAAGAGGCAATGGTGATGAGGTTCTTCAAGTACAACCTGAGACAAATTTTGCATATATAGGTCAGAATGGAAATACTGATGTTCTTGAGATTTCTATAAGCATAATAGATGAGACTACAGGTCATCCTATAATGTCAAGAGATATTAGTTTTGTATTTATTGAAGGTTTTGACAAGCCGATTGTTCCACCTGTTGGTTCATAAAGTTTTGTAAGTAGAACATTAGTTTTAGGTTTTATCATACAAAGATTAACCGAAATATATGTTAGTCGTGACAGGTCAGTTGAGCCATGAGGCTCGACTGACCTTTTTGAATTCTCTTTTTTACACCACGCAAAGGCGTTGAGTGTAAAAGGCATATCTTTGAAAAACTTAACTCAATAAATTGAATGATGAAGAAACTGATAATTTTAGCAGGTTTATTGGTATCTTTGCAGGTGAATGCGCAAAATTATGCCAAGCAGTGGTGTGCTGATAATGGTGATGGTACTTATACCAATCCAATCATCAACTCAGACTTTCCTGACCCTGACATTATCCGCGTGGGGGATACCTATTATTATGTATCTACCACAATGTTCTATTTCCCTGGTGCGACAATCTTGAAGTCGCACGACTTGGTGAACTGGGAATATTGTGCCAATCCTCTCCAAAAAATAGCGGAGTCGGAGCCTTTTAATCTTCTGAATGGATATAATCAGTATTCCAAAGGGCAATGGGCTCCTAGTCTGAAATACTACCAAGGCAAGTTTTACCTTCACTTCATCGCCTTCAACCATGAAAAGTTTGCCGATGGTGGTGACTTCCTCTTAACGGCTACAGACCCTGAGGGTGAGTGGAAGGTGCAAAAACTGAATGGCTTCTATTATGATTCTGGTCTTCTCTTAGATGAGGCAACGGGACGCCGCTTTGTGGTGGCAGGATACAATGAAATCCGTGTGACCGAGTTGGATGAAAACTTCAATGCCATCGGTTCCTCTAAGCTGATTATCAATAAGCCAAACTCTGGATTGGAGGGCAGTCACATGTATCATATCGGTGATTACTATTATATCTATGCCACATACGGTGGAGGTTATGACCATAGCCAAACCATCTTCCGTTCCAAGAATCCGTTCGGACCATACGAGGAGCACGATGGATTGCTTTTCGAAAAGCAGGACATCCATCAAGGGGGATTGGTACAGACGCAGACAGGCGAATGGTGGACGATTCTCTTCAAGGATGCAGGTACTATCGGGCGTATTCCGTATCTCGAACCTGTGGTATGGAAAGATGGATGGCCTATTCTCGGCGACAATGGCATTGATGTGAGCAAGGGTGGCAAGTCGTACAAGAAGCCTAATGTAGGTAAGGAATATCCAAAAACATACTTGCCAACCAATGATGGTTTCAACACCGACAAGCTTGGGAAGCAGTGGGAATGGAACCACAATCCTGACAATTCGGCATGGTCTTTGACCGAACGACCTGGATTCTTGCGCTTATACACGTCGGGCATTGTGAAGGAAGGCACCGACACCAAGCTCAACGAATTCTTACAGGCGCGCAATACCTTGACCCAACGCATGTTTGGATACGATAAGGAGGGTGCCTCTACTTCCACCGATACGTATGGCACGATTTGCTTAGATGTATCCCACATGAAGGAAGGTGATGTGGCTGGGCTTTGTGTATTCCAAGACCCCCATGCTTATGTTGCAGTAAAGATGATTGACGGCAAGAAAAGAGTGGTTTACTATCGTGCTCCTTGGTGGGAACCAAAGGCTGATTGGCAGGGTGTAGTAGATGATACGGAACATTATAGGAAGTTTAGCACATCTACCGGTTCGCACAACGATAAGATCTATCTTAGGGCAGTGGCCAATTTCAAAACCAATAAATTGAAGTTCTATATCAGTTGGGACAATCAGAAGTGGTATGATTTGGGCAAGGACATCGAAACCGAGATGCGCTATACCCTCAAGATATTCACAGGCAATCGTTTTGCCATCTTTAATTATGCAACCCAGCAGAATGGAGGCTATGTGGATGTGGATTGGTTCTCGACAGAAGAGACTGTTGATGAAAATAAATTCAACGATTTGACTGCCATTGAGCAAGTAGAGTCGAATACTAAACGTATTGTTTCTCGCCAGTTTTATAATGTGTTAGGTGTAAAGTTACCGATACCTCAGCATGGCTTGAACATTGTGAAGACGCGTTATGAGGATGGAACGGAGAAAACTTATTCTTTTGTTAAGCAATAAAAATCTAAATGGCACGAAAACGCACTTTTTCTCACTTTTTTTTCGAGAAAAAGTGCGTTTTCGTGCCAAAATCTTTAATTTGGCTTCCCAGAGAAGGACGTGATGTATTAGGCCATCCTACAAGCGGAATCTTTATTTACAAGGGTAGAAAAATTGTGATGAAGTAGTTAGGTTTTGTGATAAAATAAAAATAGTTTTGTTGTTTAGATGTCCTTTCACCTTTCATCTATCTTCTTGCATTTCAGATAGATGAAAGGTGAAAGGACTTTTTTGTTTCTTATAGGTGCTCTAGCCAATTTTCGGGAGTGATGATCGTTTTATCCTTCACATCGTATGTGTTTAGGAAGGAAGCAGGAAACTGAGTATTTGCTCTCTTTGGATTCCATTTCATTTCGAAGAGAGTAAACTGTCCGTCGCTTTCCTCGATGTAGTCTATCTCTTGCTGTTGGTTGGTTCGCCAGAAATAGCTGTTTACATATCTTCCTTCATACTGGTTAGCTTTTATTCTTTCGCTGATAACGAAGTTCTCCCACAAGGCACCAACATCTTGTCGAAGGGCCAAAGGCGCAAAGTTTTGCAATATGGCATTTCGGATACCATTGTCGTAAAAGTAAAACTTCTTGGCTCGTTTCAGTTCTGTGCGCAGGTTTCTGCTAAAACCATTTAGCTTGAAGATGATATAGCATTTTTCTAGCAAGTCTACATATTTTTCCACGGTTTTGCTGTCCGTACCTACTGTCTGTGCCAGCTCATTGTATGAAACTTCGCTAGTAACTTGCAGTGCTAAAGCAGTGAGTAGCTTGCTAAGCAATGCAGGTCGGCGTATACTCTCTAAGGTGAGCAAGTCCTTATAGAGATAACTATTGGACAGATTGTACAAGATGTCTTTTGCATCTTTTGTATGATTGATGACATCTGGGTATGAGCCATAGATGAGGCGATTCTCTAGTGTTTGCTTTACTGTAAGTAAGCCTTGAGATTCGAGTAATTCACCAGTGGACAATGGAAAGAGATGATACTCAAACTTTCTGCCGGTCAGTGGCTCATTGAGCTTGTTTTGTAATTCAAATGAGGAAGAGCCTGTTACCAGTAATTGTACTTCAGGGAAGTTGTCGGTAATCAATTTTAGGGTTAGCCCTATGTTTTCTACTCTTTGTGCCTCGTCTATCATGACAATCTTGTGTTTGCCAATGAGCAATTTTAGTTCTTGGCTATTCACTTGGGATAGCATTTCTTTTACTTCTGGCTCATCACAGTTTAATTGCAATATAGGTTCCGTACGTTTTTCAAGTATCATTTTGAAAAGCGTACTTTTTCCTACTTGTCTGGCACCTATTATAATAATAGCTTTACCACCAAACATTCTGGCCTCTATCGTTTCTTGTAGTTTCCTTCTTATCATTTTATTCTTATGTTTAAATTTTTTGCAAAGGTAATGAAAATATTCGCTAATCCAAAAAATAACACTGTTTTTTTGGATTATAATCCGAAAATTCGTACTGATTTTTTGGATTAGGGACATTTTTGAGCTATTTTTGCCTTGTTAATAGGGTGCCATGTAACTTTAGTTTATACCCAATGTTATGGGTTGTGAAAATTCTTAATCTAGTATCTGTTGCTTGTAGCCCTAGGAGTTGATGATTGTTGTTCCAGAAGCTAATGCCTTTAACTCCTGTTCCTAATGATTGCAAATCCTAGAATCGCATATCTTTTGGCGACCGCCAAAAGATATGCGGAAGGCATTCTTCTCACTATTACTTACGTCACTTGTAGGCATCAAGCCCTACGCTTGTAATCATTCAGTACTGGGAGGGCAGGTAACAAACCTGCCCTCCCAGTGCATTTTGATACGTTTGATAAAGTATTTGATATATGGCGCAAAGCCTATGTCGGATTATTCTTGTAATTTTGCAACGAATAAACAATTTAATCATATACATATGAAAAAGAAAAATATCCAGACCCCCGTTTTATCAATGGCCATTGCTGCATGT
>ERZ1023706.133-NODE-133-length-17187-cov-11.084929_pt1 | contig 17187 bp, 19 predicted proteins | sample MGYA00380351_ERZ1023706 | MGnify/ENA primary metagenome ERZ1023706 (study PRJEB33179, sample SAMN07449038) | human gut metagenome | biome: Human-gut; feature: Human associated habitat; material: Faeces | host: Homo sapiens | place: India:Kasaragod | collected...
CAGCCATCGCCTCCAGGTTGCTCACCTTACCCTTTGTCTTATACACATTCAGTTGATCCTCGCTGTTAATCAATGCCACGCCGGCGCTATCATATCCACGATATTCCAGTTTCTTCAAGCCCTCGATGAGGACAGGATAGGCATCATTCTGACCAATATATCCAACTATTCCACACATAGTTTACTTTCTTACTAAATTATTTTTTATTTGTTTCTTCCAATCCAGGAATCTCAGGATGAGCGAGATTTGGTCCTCCCACTTATCACTCAATCTCATCGCCTCCTCCTTGCTATAAGCAGGATGACTCTTGGTGAAACCACTAAATATTTCATCGATACAAATACTCCCCTCCGTTTCATAGAGGGAATTCACAAAATCAAACATTCGTGCCTCATCGTTGGGATGAAAAGATTCCGGATGTTCTGACAACCAAAGGTTGAATTTACTTTTACTTTCTAAATTCATATATTTATATTAGATATGACATATTTTTCTTTCATTATCTTTTTAATGGGATAAATCGATATACGTGTGCCACTTACTTTTATCAACATAGAAGGACGGGATAATTTTAGAAACACAATATATTGCATTCATTTGCGTTTTATCAAAAAGCAATGAATTATAAGACATAATTGAATGAAACATCTTTATCAATATCTCCGACTCCTTCTTTGGCGAATCCTTGATGCCATAGACCGCAAGCTCGGACCAGGACCAGGCGACCATCGTCTCTAACCCACAATCAAGACAAAGTTTTACATAAACTTTGCCTTGATGAACTGTGGCACCTTCCAAGCCATTTTCATCAGCTTTGTCAATGCCACTGGCTTGAAGCCGTAACCAGAATAAACTCGGATGTCCTCATCCCACATTTTCTTTCGCTTGGCAGAATCAGTACTCATACCACCCATGCGCATTCTCGTTACGAACTCCGGGAGATATGCAACCTTCAGATGGCAGTTATACAGATAGTTCACCAGGAGGTTGGTATCAGCAGCAATCTTGTAGCTCTCATCATAGAGACCACATTTCATCATCACCTCACGCTTTATATAGCAGGTAGGATGCAATGGCAGCCAACCACATCTCACCTTCCAGCGAGCATACTTGCCTCCAATCCATTTTCTCACCACCTTATTAGTATTCTGCTCATTCACAAAGATACCATCGGCATAGAGGAAATCGCAATCCGTCTCCTCCATCTTCTTCACAACGTGCGATACTGTATCCTTGGCAAACATAAAATCATCCGAATGGCAAAGAGCTATCACATCACCCGTTGCCATATGAATACCCTTGTTGATAGCCTCATACATACCATGGTCTGGCTCAGAGATAAACTTTACCTTGTCTTCATGACCAGCGATAGCCTCACGGATAATCAGAGCAGACTGATCCTTAGAAGCACCATCCACGATGATATACTCGATGTCAGGATAATCCTGCGCCAATACACTCTCCACTGCACCGCGAATCGTCTTCTCACGGTTGTAACAACTGGTTATAATCGAAACTTTCATTTTTGCTCTAACAAACTCTTGACGAAATTAAACCATGGAGTGAATAATTCCGCATAACCACTAATACTATTATTATATGTAGGAAAATTATTTCTAATTTTTTGCAAGACTTCGATATCTGTAGAATCAACCCTGTTTGACAATTCAGTAAGCATATCAGTAACTTCATTAATAAGATTCTGATACTTTTCACCATACTTGTCTTTAAGAGAAATGAATTCCAAAACCCCTACGTCAGACCAAGATGACCCAATGACCTTTTGAACCTCATTTTCTACATCTTGAATCGCTTTGATCTTTGATTCAGTTTGTTTAAGTAAATCTTCGGTCTTAAGATGAGCATTTGTCTCCAAACCAAAAACCTCCTCTATCAATAATGGTAAATCATTAAAATCTTCGAACCAGATAACCTTGACACCCAAATCACGGAAGATACACTCTATGACAGTATAGTTTAAGCTATAAATGTCCTGCTGTTTCTTTTTATCTATTAGGCTTCCAGAGATATGCACATACTTGCAAGCATCTACCATATGTGCCAGACAATACTGCTCTAGCTTTTGTCTTTTTAAAAAGGCATAGTGACATTCATTATCGGTTTGATTTATCTGACGAGCCGCATCCAACAATCTTCTTAGATTAGGGTCAGTCATAGACAAGCCAATAAAGAAGCAATGCTTTCTCGATAAGGCATGAAGCTGCTCAATATTCGACCAATGAAAAGGATTTGAATATCTTTTATGATATTCCTCTTCAGAGAACACTACGATATCAGAAGGTCCTTTTTCTGGGATAACACCATGAACATGATAGATAGGCAAAATCTCATTACCATTTATTTCTGCATCTTTTGAGATGGTGATGAAATCCTTACCTTCCTGCAATCCTAACTTGATTAAATACTGCTCTAGAAGATCATCAAAATTATAGGTCAGAATTTCTTCTGTTTTCCTTTGCTGCACAATTTTAGCCAAATCATCCAACAATTTAGAAGGTTCTTTTTTACCATATAAGTGCTTCTGGATTAAATCCGAAAAATTTAGCTTATCATCATGAAGTTTGATTGCAGTTTGTAAATAGCGGCACATCACTAAGTAAGAATTACCACATTCATCCAATACATGTGAGCTTAATTCCTTGAAAGCATCTAGCGTTTCACCTTTCAGTTTCTTAACCTCTCCCATAAGATCTTTTAGCAGCTGGTTCCAAGAAGGCATATTTGCAGACATACCAACACCAGCTCCTAAGAACAATACGCAATTACCTTTTCCTAATACCTCTTTGGCTTCTTTAATGACAACATTACGTTTTTCCTTCCAGTCTTTCTTCTGTCCACGATTCAGGTAATATTTATCCCTTGCTTCCGCAGTTTTCTTTTTACCTTTCAGATTCTCATACGCAATAAACTTGCATACATGTCCTTTGTATTCTATACTGTCAGGAACGAAAGTCAAATTTAAGCGGAAATAAACAACAAGTAGATTATACTCATTCTTGCATTTTTCAAAAAGATACTCAATACTTTTGAGGGAAGCAAAAGACAACTGTCGTTTGACCTCAACAAGCGTTTTTCCTTCCAACTTCAATGAGGGGAGTCCGTTAGGAGCATAGATATCAGGCTGAAAGGGCAGTCCATCCAGCAACGGCATACAAGATAATTCAGCGTCATCTTTTTCCTTGCAATTCTTGAGAACTTCCTGAACCAGATAGCTTTCATACGGTAAAAGCTCTATTTTATCTGATGATTTGTTTTTTTTCATAAAAAAATATTTTTAAGATTCGACTATTTGCTTTCCTTTATTTTTCTTTCTCTAATCTTCACCGCAGGATTGCCTTGGTATATACCATTCACCTCCATATCCTTTGTAACCACACTTCCTACAGTTAGTATGGCATTACGATGAACTGTTACTCCAGGGCATACGGTCGTCTTAGCTCCTATCCAAGCCCCATCCTCTATTTTAATAGGTGCATTACGATAGGGCATAGAGGATAGGGTATAGTCATGATTGCCAGTAAGGAGCAAGGCACCTTGAGAGATACATACATTGCTGCCAATGAAAACCTTATCAAGATTATCAATCCAGCAATTTTCACCTAACCAGCAATCATCACCTATCACGAAGTTCCAAGGTGACTTGATGATGACATTGTTCTTGATGACCAAGCCCTTGCCTATTTTTGCCCCAAAAGCTCGAAGCAAAGCGACCTTAATGCCCATAAATGGATTCCATGAAGCTCTTACAATAAGAGCATTCACGAAATACCATAATATTGTCTTTAATGCTCCTGCTCCTTTATTAAAATCAGAACCATCAAAAGTTACCAATCTTACATCATTTACCACCATAATTATTATGCAAGTTATCTAGCAAATATTTGTTCCATAACATTTGCGAGTTTACGTTGTCCACTATTATTTATATGAATTCCATCTCTGTAATCACCCTTCTGCATTACAAGAATGTCCTCAACCAATCGTATATCATTTTTTGCACCAAGCAATGATTTCATCACCTTGTTCATTATATTTCTTACCGGCATTCTCTTCCTGGTCTGCATGAAGATATACTACGAATGGAATCTTGACACTATCTGCCATAGCCTTTAACTGATCAAAGCCAGGATTAAAGACCTTTCCATTCTTATGAATATCTATACCAGCCAATACCTTTTGGTCTGGATCAAGTTCATTATTACCTTTATAAAATAAAGGCTTAATGTATCGAGGGTAAATATATCTACAAAGAACCTCAGCCATAGCACAGAAATACTGCTTGTCAGGATAAGAAGGCTGAACGCCAACAACAGGCGCGAAATCCATATCAGTGTAGTATTGAGTTTGTTCATTGCTAAAAGAACAGTAACATCATTATTACTATGTTACTATCTAAGCCCACAAAAGTCTTACTTTTTAGAATATTTTTCATATATTCCTAACATTTTACTAGCAACAATATCAGATGAAAAATTATTTTCTACATATATTCTACCTCGCCTTCCCATATGTTCTAATTCATTTTCATCCAATTTCAAACATTCAATAATAGCATTAGCTATTTCATTGGCTTCCCGATCTACCCACCATCCACACTTTTCATCTATAAGTTCTTTCCAAGGAGCACCTTTACATGTAATTACAGGAGTTCCACATAATAATGCTTCGGCTATTACAATGCCAAAGTTTTCATTTAAAGTCGGTAGAACAAAAACATCAGCCTGCTTATACAATTTCCATTTAGCATCACCATACACACCACCAGTAAATTCTACAAGATTTTTCAGACCTATTTTTTGACTTTCATCTTGTAAAACAGCCATATAACCTTCTACGTCTGGTCCTGCAATAATTACCTTGTATCCCTCTAATTGTGACTTTATAAGCGAAATGGCCTGTATTAAAATACCTGCGCCCTTATTAGGACGCAATAACCCCATATATAAGATAGTTTTTGAACGCTTCCATGATTTTTTTAGAGATGCTTCATTGATATTTATACCATTAGGTACAAGCTCTACATTGCTATTCACACCTAAATTAAACAAATTATTTTTCTCGCTTAATGCAGTAGAAATTATTGCATCTGCAAGCTTTAGTGATTTTTTTTGATAAAGCACAAGAGCAGGAATCTTCTTCTTCCAATGATTTTTTGCCAACACCCATGGTTCTAACATTCCATGAGGTGATAAAACAACGGGATATCCCATTTGTTTAGCCCAAAAAACAGTAAAAGAGCATAACGGTTCCCAGCATGCATTAACATGTATGATGTCTGGCTGTATTTTTTTCAACAACTCTTGATACTGGCGTTTTGTTTTAAATATATTCATCAATCCATTATCAATATAATGGATTTTACAATTTGGAATATATAACTCATTAGGGGAATGGTGGCTAACTACATGTAATTCCACTAACTTACCTAATGAGTTTGCCAATAATTTGAGATAAGATCCGACTCCACCTGAAGTTTGATCTATAGAAGGTATATAATGAAGTACTTTCATATTTTTTCTATATTTATCTTCCTAAAGTGCATATATGATACACTTTAGGAAGGTATTTTCTAAACTGTAACCCAATAAACACAAAACATATAGTAAATATCCAAGGAGATATAAGATATGATATCAAATATCCATACTCATTTTTTCCTAAGATTACAACGATCAACTTTCTTACAATATTAAGAGTTGGCTCATGGAATAGATAGATGAAGAAAGTAAACTGGCAAGCTGTAGCTAACCAACGATGCTCACTTAGCTTAAAATCTTTACCCAGTAGTTCCATATCATTTCTTCAATTTCATTTGAATGAAAACCTGAATGAATGTAAAGAACAAATAGAATTGATATGAGTGAAAGAACTCTTAGCTTATTACTGAGATACTGTGTCATAACTAATTCATAGACTTTTCTAAGCAATCTATCATATATTTAGCAACAGCCTTTCCACTTATGTGGTCCTCAGCCCATTGCATTCTAAAATGACGATTACTCCTTATTTCGTGAATATGTTCATTACACCAACTCATTGCTTCCGCCAACTGCTTAACATTCCCCCGATGGAAAACAGATCCCAAACGTTTATCATTCAATATTAAATCGCTAGCACCAGCAGCATCACTACATATAACATAGCAACCTGCTTGAAGAGCTTCATTTACCACAGCTCCCCAGCCATCATAAATACTTGGCAAAATAAAAACGTCAGCTTGCTGCATAAAGTATGGAACTTCTGTCTGAGACTTGGTACCCAAAAGATGGATTTTATCTTTTAAATTTAATTTTAAAATTTCCTTTTCTAATGGAATGCGTAAAGGTCCATCGCCAATATAATGTACTTCTCCCATATTATTTGCACCAATCCTGGAAAGACCCCGAGCGATAGCGAAGGGGGCTTTCCAGGAAGTCAAGCTTCCGCAAAACAAGTATTGCGGAAGCTTGACTTCCTGGCTGGTATCCTTTGCAACAGGAGGTATTGCTTGTGTACAATAACAGAAGGGATAAACATTCCAATTTATGCCTAAAGACTTATAGTAGTCTACAGCCTCTTTACCCATAGCAAAAACATTACGTATATGTTTAGCATATTTTCTGTCCTGAAGCCAAAAACGAATTCTATGCAGCCAATATGGCTTTGCATTTGGAATATTATGCTTAAAATCGTATGTATTTGGACGCTCTGTAATGATACCTCGCTTCAATTGATAAGCAAGGCTCATCTTCAAACATTTAAATACAAACATGTCTGCTCGAATTCCAGAAAAAAGATGTTGGGTATCCTCCTGCCTATTGGCAAAAAGACTTTCTATTATCTTATCATGTGGCTGAACATAGACTTTACATTTATCGAGTCCTTCATATTCAACTACACTCCATCCCATATTCTTACGAACACCACTAACTGTTTCACTTGCAACAACCACTACTTCGTCGACACGTTCATCATCTAATAGATGAACTATATAAGGAAGCTGATGCGGACTAAGGCAATTTTGCCATAAAACTATTCTCATAATAATTTACGTTTGATTACAGCAGGACAGCCTGCCACTAAAGTATTACTAGGAACATCAGTCACGACAACGGAACCAGCAGCTACAATAGCACCATTTCCTATTTTAACACCTGGAAGAATAGAGGCGCCAAAGCCTATCCAAGCTCCATCTCCAACCAAGATGTCCTTACCATATCCAATTGAAGCTCTATGTAAAGAGTTGCCTATTTCATGTGATCCTAAAATAAAATTTACTCTGTTAGAGACATCACAGTTTTTACCTATAACCAATCGACTATTAGTCGGACCAGAAATCATAGTTTCTGTACCAATAAACGAATTATCTCCTATGGTTAACTGGACTCCTAATAACCTGATATGCTGAATTCTTACATTATCACCAATAGAACATCCCGCTACTCGAAGTAGCCATCTTTTAAAACGAAAAAAACGGGAATGCGGCAAAAATAACATCAGTAGATTTACTATATAATACTTCATAATAATTTCAATAGTTTAATATAATATTTAACAGAAATTGTTAAGCAGCAAGCCATAAATACGTATTTAAACTTTGAGCAAGAATAGAAATGTCTTATATACTGATTATCAATATCCTTTAAATATTCTTCTTTTTGGCTTTCTGAATATTGATGCCGAGCTATATTTCTTAAACTGGTATTAAGTTCTAAAGCAGCTAAATTCAATAAAGCATCCTTAATCTTACTATCAGAAACAGTATGCAAAAAATCAAGCTTTCGTTTTGACACCAGAATCAAATCATGACATTTTTTTATATTAGGAGTACTTAATATTGAATTAGGATTTCCCTTAAAATAGTTATAAAGGGGTTGACTAAGAATAGAGACTTCTTTTGCATAAGAGAGGACACGCGGGGTAAAATCATTGTCTTCATGATAAATACCTTTATAAAATATCAAATTGTTATCATATAAAAACTCTCTTCTATACAGAGAGAACTGAGCTCCCATTGGCCAAGTCATACTTTCTAAAACTCTACCACCAGAATCTATAGTCGGAGTCCTAAAAACTTGTTCCATCTGTCCACCAGAATACACATTATTGTACCCAAACTGAATTACATCATATTCTTTATCTATTTCATTCATTAAAGATTCAATGGCATCAGGCTCAATCCAGTCATCCGAATCTATAAACCAAACGTATTCACCTATAGCACGAGAAAGGCCAGTATTTCGAGCTGCACTAAGCCCCTGGTTTTCTTGAACTATTATTTGAGTATTTGGTAATCCTTCGATAATTTTACGGGCTATAGATTCACTGTTATCTTTAGTGCCATCGTTCACCACAATAAGTTCACAATTCTCTAAAAACCCTTTGTTATTGATTATCGAAGACAAACAACGTTGAATATATTTCTCAACGTTGTACATAGGTACTATTATTGATAACTTCATTTGTAAAATTCGTTCTAAAACAATATAAGCAAAGTACTACTAATGGAATATAAGGGCTAGCACCAAATATTAAATTACACGTATTCAATGTTAAAAGCACCATAAGTGCAATCAAATATTTCATTACTTTGCAAGTTTGAAATGACAATATATACTTAAATAAAAATACAAAATATACAAGAGAATATATCAAGCCATATGTAAGAATATAAAGAACGAAGGAACTTTCGACAGCGACAGCTTGAGCCTTTCTCATAAAACTTCCATATATTAAATCTCCAGGAACTCCGAATATCCATCCTTTCAAATCCAACATATCCAAAAAGTACAATGCTGCAAGATGTCCTTGTGTACTATCATCATTACGTGATATGGCAGAATTAAAAAATCTGTTACCAATATCTGAATTTGACATTATTACTAAAACATAACTAACAGTTACAGCTATGGCTGTAACTATAAGTATTTTTTTTAAAAAACTAGCTTTACCTTGTAGTATATAATAAGCTATGTATAGTAAGCAACATCCTCCTAATATAAATACAGATCCTCGATTGTTAAAACAAAAAAGTGAATAAAATCCTAAGGTCACCAACATTAGAGTTTTTATCTTTTTAAATTTATTTGTTATTATAAAAAACAAACTCATAAGTGAAACGATTGCTCCATTATCTAATGGGTGTCCATGCAAACTATATGCACGCATTGTCCATAATTGCATGCCAAGCAAATCATCATCTTCAAGAGATGCAAACAATATGCTTCTAGTAGAAGCTTCATATATTGCTACCAAACACTCTACAATAAAAAAGCAAGTAAGAATCTGTCCGCTCTTTCCTATAACTTTTGAATTTGCGCTTCTTAATATACAACAAAGTAATATTGGCTCAAAACAATTTGTTATTATATTTACTATAACAGCAGAACCATTAAGAACTTTCCCTATCATTATTGTTATCACAGAGAATCCAATTAACCACCATTCTTCTTTCAAAAAATGTTTGTTTTTTAAAGTAAAAAAAAGTATAAGCAAAATTGGAAAACCAAGATAATTGATTCCACCTATAATACTTGTAGGTGGAAAATCAAAATGAAGCCATGATCTTACACTTTTTCCTATAAAAAATGTCAAGAACACATAAAGGTACAATAAATTATTCTGGAATTTGGACATAGCACTACTTTCTGAAAAAATTAAGAACCATATTTATCATCCAATTCTTCTTTAGTTTATTCTTCAATTTTCTACTCTTTGGTACCCATGAAGCACCATACCAATGAATACTGTAGCTATTAGAAGTAACATTTAACTTACCAGAAAAATAATCTTTTGGACAAAAATATTCTTTTGGGTAAATTAAGACTCCAGCAACCTCTTGTATCTTAGATGTATTCTGGAGACCATACTTGCATAAGACCTCAGTTGTCCTATCTACAATTGTCTTAAGATCTAATTCCCCATTAGCTGTGATGAAGTGAGACGTCTTATAGTCTTCTAGGATTTCCCCATACAGACCTAGGCCTGGGGTTACCCCAAGCCCTAAGCCTGGTGCGACGCCTAGCTGCGCAGGCGTCGCACCAGCCTTAGCCTCATTCTCACACCCCATAAACGGACCTTTGGCAATGATGTCATCCATATTCTTGATTACCTCTACATCGGTATCAAAATAAAGACCACCATATTTATAGAGAATCCAGAAACGGGCATAATCACTCACAAAGGCATACTTCTTTGCTTTATATGCCTCTGCTGTATAAGGAATGATATTCACATCAAAGTTACTCTCGTTCCATTCCTTTATCTCATAATCAGGGAGATACTTTCTCCATGATGCAATACACTTCTGTGCACTCTTTGGCAGAGGATTCCCCCCAAACCAACAATAATGAATTACTTTTGGTATCATAGCTTACTCTTTATCTTATGTAAAATTCTTGTTCCAATCAGGCGATGGTATTCTTTTGCATCAGTAGCAACAATCCATTTGCTTTTAAAATTAATCACGTTAAATTGATGTCCACCTTCTTTATAGAAAGGGATATCCGTCGGCAATATCTTTTCCTTCAATAGGGTTTCTTCATACTCTGTTGAAGAAAGCTTCGTTATCTCAGAAACATGAACGTTGTCACCATAGCGATGAGTACAATCTTGAGATACTCTCAACAACTTGCCTTGATGTTCTATCCAACAACCTGCATCGCGCCCAACTTTATTACTTTCAATAATAGGAGAACTAGGATGAGGTGTATATGGACCTTCAAACTTATCACTAATATAGAGTTCCAAAACATTCACAGGTTCACTATATTGCAACATGGTCATCAGGTAATACTTACCGTCTTTCTTGTAAATTGAAGAATCACCATAACCCATTTTTATTTCCTTGTCTTTTGGTTGCTCCAACAATTTTTTAACTAGTCTAAATGAACTAAGACTATCACTAGTTGCTTCATATAAACGTATACTACCATCTTGACCTGTTTCCGGTATCATATATACTTTTCCATTCTCCTTAAACACCCAAGGATAAGAAAGATGAAATGGCTCTTTCAAGACAACTACAGGCTTAGACCAGTTAACCAAATCAGAGGTAAAAGTCATCATGAGCACACCTGGTGTATAAAGCCCCTTACTCTCATAAAACAGATGTAGCCTACCCTTATATTCAAATAAGAAAGGATCAGCCACAATAATGGTTGGATTAGCTTTGAAGTATGGTTTCAAGCAATCCACCCCAAATATTCTCTTTCCCTTTTTGATATTAAAGATTTCCTCTTCGCTATCAAAAGAAAGAAGCTGAATTTTAAAACATTCAATCATTTTTTTATTTTAAAATAAGCTATCAAAATCTACCCTTTCAAATGCTTCAAGATGTCCTCCTCTAGTCGCATTATAAATATGAATATCATGCTCTTTAGCAAACTTTTTGGCATATTCATATGCAATATCCATCTCCCACGTAGCAGCTGCATGTTTAGTTTCTTTTGGATCAGAACCTGCAAAATATGAAACAGTACCATTATCAACAACTGTTCCGTCCTTCTTTACTTCTTTTCCATAAGAATTATCACAACCTATAATATAAATATCTCTTATACCCATAGAAACCGCAATTTGCAGCATTGAATATGTAACAGTTGCGATATCATAAATACCATTTTCTAAATCCGTTGAAAACTTTGGATTTTCAAGAAGCGTTCTATCTGTATACCCCTTAAAGAAAGCACAGGATCCTTGCACTTTTTTTGTAACACAATAACTTTCAGTCTTAAAGAATTTAATTCTAGCGGGTACATTATTCATTACATTTAACAAACTATACTGATACCCCTGGTCAGTAACTACATAAAATGTTGGGCGCCAATCAGTTTGATTGAAGATTTTATCGATTTTATTAGAAGCAAATGTCAGCTCATTATTCTTATGCAAAACATCTAAATCTGAAGCCTTTAAACTAGGTCCATTGCATACGATGAAACAACGTTTGCCCTTATACTTATCCTTTAACTCAGCTAAAACCTTTTTGTTTCTAGCAGGCTTACCACTCAAATTATAAGTTACTAAACTAATAAACTTTAAAGCTGCCATTTTTATAGAATGGCATGAGATTCCTAATATTTTCATTTTATTTTGATATTTTTTTGCGCACTATATTGATAATGTAGCCACGCTCTGATTTATTTAATCCGATTGAGAATATGATAATAGCATTCAATAAGAGAGAAAGGAAGATAAACACAAACATCCAAACTAGAGATGCAGGCAGATAATATTTCAATATGAAATGTAAAACTAGTGATGGTACAACAACTACTACTACAGGAGTAAATATCCTATTAAAATAATCCCATAATGAAAAGTTAGCTATTGACTGTACAATGATGACAGATGATATATAAAAACATATTCTAACACCTATCATCACATAGAAAACAATGGTTGGAGGATATCCCAGTTTTAAAAACACATATGATATCGGAAAAACCAATAAGAAAATACAACTACCAACAACCTGATAACGCTTAATATTACCAGAAGCCAAAGCTACATCCCATAATGGAGCATGGACAACACATATAAACGAATAACAGATAATTAAAACGGAGAATATGTTTGTAAAATCTGGTACAGTTTTTAACCATACTCCTAATATCTGATCGATACAAAATATGATTGGAATAGCCAACATATAAAGTAAATATACCGAATATTTTGTACTGTTAAACAATAACATATTCATATATCCTAAATCACCTTTGGCATAACTTTTCATCAACTGTGGCCTCACCGACATAAAGAAATTATTCGTAAAATTCAGCAATGCTCCATTGATTTGATAAGATATCGCTCTTGCTGCATTTACTACGGGACCAAAGAACATATTAAGCAATAGATTGATGCAATTATCATTTATCATCCATACTAAAGTACCGATAAAATTCCACCCAACTATGCCTGTTGTTTCTTTTAGAAGCTTAACATTCCAAATTAACCTTATCTTGCATTCCTCATATTTTTTAATACAATAGCGGATATAAGAACCTTGGATTCCGAGATTAACCAAAAGGAGCAGTAATCCATAGAAAATCAGTCTATTATGATCAGAAATACTGATGATGTAACATATCAACAACTTAGCTACTCCCTCGATAATACCGATATAAGAGTATATCTTCATATCTTCGTGAGAAACTATCTCTGAGTTGAAGACTATTCCGATGAAAGTTGCTGCCAAAGATAACAATGTAAATTGAAATACCCATACAGCTGCTATCAACCTGTCTGCGGGGATAACCAACTTATTATATATAAGCCAGATTCCGATGGGCTCAGCTATAATTATTACAGCTATTATGATTGCCAAATATAAAGTAAAATGTTGTTGAAATATTTGTTTAGCCTTTGCTATGTTATTCTGCCCCAGCTCAATATTTAAAAAGCGCTGAGTTGCATTGGCAAGAGAACTGCTAAAGAAGGTAAACATGGCTGCCATACCTCCAATAACATTATATACTCCAAAATCTTCAACACCCAATTTATCAAGAAGTACTCGTGATGTAAACAAGGATATAAACATCAACAAGCCCATTCTTAGATAAAGAAACAATGTATTTTTTGCTATTCTTTTAGAATTAGAATCCATAAATAATAATATGTGTATTTAGAGAAGATGCTTATCTCTTTACTCTACCACTAACATTACCACTCATCAAAGCCTCTACATCATCTACTGTAGCCCAATTGAAATCACCTTTCAACGTATGTTTATAAGCACTAGCTGCAGTAGCAAAATCCAAAGCCTTTTGATTATCCCCATAATGAAGCAATCCGTAAATTAGACCTCCCATAAATGAGTCACCACCTCCAACTCTATCTACGATATCCGTGATATCATATCTGGCAGACTGATATAGTTGCTTTCCATCATAGAGGATACCACACCAGGTATTGTGATTGGCATTGATAGCACCACGTAGTGTTACTGCCATCTTCTTGCAACGATGGAATCTAGCCATCATCTGCAGGCAAACAGACTCAAAAGTACGCTGGTTAATACTACCTTGCGTATTGTCTGCATCAAAGTTCTTTGGCTTGATACCAAAAACCTTTTCGCAATCTTCTTCATTACCCATGATTAAATCACATCCTTCAACCAAAGCTGGCATCACTTCTGAAGTGTCCTTGCCATAGTTCCAAAGATTGCCACGATAATTGATATCACAAGATACCATTACACCCAATTCATTTGCTACTTGAATTGCTTTCAAACATTCATCAGCTGCATTTTGCGATAATGCAGGAGTAATACCCGTCCAATGGAACCAAGTAGCATCTTTCAATATCTCATACCAATTGATACTATTAGGTTCAATCATCGCTATAGAAGAATATTCACGATCATAAAAAACCTTGGAAGGTCGCATATTGCTACCGGTTTCTAGATAGAGTATTCCCATACGTTTACCAGAACGCTGAATATAATCTACACCTACATCATGGCCTCGTAATTCCATGATGCAACGTTCTGCTACGGGATTATTTGGCAAACAAGTAACATAGTCGGTAGATATACCATAATGAGCAAGACTTACTGCAACGTTAGCCTCTGCTCCTGCATAACTAACATCCAAGCTATTGCTCTGTATTAGCTTGAGATAATCAGGTGCGCCTAAGCGCACCATGATTTCTCCAAATGTTACTACTTTATTTGTTTTCATACAAATTCTTATACATAATTTCTGCTATTGTAAAATCATCCTCCCAATCAATGTCCTTAGAATGAATCTCATCCATCACATGAAGGAGAACTTTATTACCTAAGCGATTCTTCAATTCTGTATAAACCTCTCGTTTTGCAAGGAACATTGTATGATTGATTTCATACAAAGGCTCCAAATCCTGAGTACGTGGCCAAGGAATATCCGTTGTATTATTCACCAACTTACCCTTTTTATTCAACAAGAAGTTTTTCAGTTCTGTTACACCAACCAGCGAATCATAACCCTCATTGAGTTTAGAGAGATATAACTCTATACCCTTGTCATATTCTTCTGCACCTGCCAAAGGGGTTGTAACATGTCCCCAAAGAATGTGGTTTGCATCCGTAATGGTTGGAACATAACAAATCAAATCCTGCAAATTAGTAGAACTAAGACAGAGTTCATCAGGTCTTGGAACAATACGCAATCTCTTATCTGATGCATATTTTTGCGCTACTTCCATACACTTTTCATCATTGGTAGAAAGAATTATCTCATCTATTAACTTAGTCCCCAGGAGTTGTCTTATCTTATTTTCAATAAGGCCTCCATCCATACCAGCAAAAGGGCGAGTATTTTTGTTCTTAACTCGTTCACTACCCTTGCGAGTTGGCAAAAAGAATGCTATTTTATCCATATTATATGTATTGATAAATTGATTTAACTTCTAATTCTTTATAAAGTGTATCTGTCAAGGAAATCAATAGTTTCTTGGAATAAGAAACAAAACCAGTAAATAAAGTTCTATTTTCATTAGTCAAGTCCATTTCCTTTTCAGAAAGGACTTCTCCCTTGTAACCATCATATCCTATGACAAATATATCTTTAGCTTCCAAATCCAATGCTATTTGCAAAGCGATAGCTGTACAAGAATCTAAATAATCCTGGGTGAATACAATGTCTTTTAACTCAAAAGTTGAGTCTTCCGCAAAATCAGGAACTTCAGTTCCCATCTTTCTCGGGAAAGGAGCCAAAATACACTTACCATTGAATTCTTCAGCTTTGATATTGCGTTTCATTCGCTTTGCCTCATTTCCTACGAGACAATAATATTTATCATTATCTATATCAAGATAAGAAGCAGCATGACGGCAAGTTGCAAAAACCACAGCTACCGAAGGATGAGCTTTCAAGTACTCCTTAATGGCCTCCAGATGCTCTATTGCAGAATTGCCACCTCCAACAATTAAGACCTTATCTGTTGGTCTTGCTTCCAAAAGAGGATAATGAGCATTGTCTGCCACACAATTACGTTTGTTATCCAAAGCTCTAACAATGCTATTGAAACTATATGCTCGGTTGGTTACCCATTCCATCACTTCTTTCTGAGGAATTCGATTAGCACCCGAAATCATATATGGCAGATTAGTGCCCCACTGATATTCATCTAGCAATGGCTGGAAGTTGGAGACATAATCGCCTAATACATTGAAATCAACATCCAAGCCTTCGTTTTTAAGATAAGTAAGAAGCAACTCCATATTCAGGTTACCTGCACCTCTGCCCATACCCAAAGCAGTAGCATCAACAAAGTCTACATCGCATTCAATAGCAGTCAAAGTATTAATCAAGCCGAGCTGCAAATTGTTGTGTCCATGGAATCCTACAGCACAAGTGGTATTTGCCTTTACTTTTGCCGTAATTTCTCTTACTTCAGAAGGAGTAATACCACCGAATGAATCTACCATACAGAACAAATCTGCAACTCCATTGATTTCTGACAGATTATCCAAGAACCCCTTATACTCTATACTCCATTTTGACATATACATGGTATTGAATGCCACTTCAAATCCCATAGCCTTTACGGCCTTAGCCAAAACAACAGCACGTTCGAAGTTCTTTGGATCAACTGCCAGACGAACCATGTCGGCCAATCCCTTGATAGGAGTAAGAAGCTTATCCAAATCTTCTGGTAATGTGCTTTTTTCATTCAGCATTACCGCAAGTTTCTTGTTAGAACTCTTTCGTAGTTTCTTCAATATGGAAACAGGCGTATAACCAAACTTACCCATATACTCTTTCGTTGGTTTATTACGATAACCAACTTCCAAGTAATCTACAGGAAGTTTATTGGTTGTCTCGATATAAGTCTTGACAACTTCAGAACTAAAATCCCAATTCGTATAGTAACCACCATCACGAAGGGTACAATCTAAAATCTTTGTCTTCATTGATATAAAAAATGTATTGATGCACGTATAATGTAAATAATAAGTAATTAACTTTTTTACAATACAAATGCTTGTAGAAATATACTTGGCATATTTGACTTTCGATAGTAAATATTCTCAAAAAACCAATTAGACTATCAAAATAAATTATTCCCCAAATTCCTTAATTCTCTGATCCTCTCGCAATGAGCAAACAAGCAGTTGTCCATTCTTCTCGGCTACGATATAGCCATCCAAGCCTTGAACTACCACCTTGCTTTCATCGGCTGCATGAACCACGCAGTTCTTG